>Ga0126383_10000105_pt1 | contig 39205 bp, 52 predicted proteins | sample PanSoiMetPlot_35_FD_96882 | JGI IMG/M metagenome (GOLD analysis project Ga0126383, IMG submission 96882) | Tropical forest soil microbial communities from Panama - MetaG Plot_35 | ecosystem: Environmental > Terrestrial > Soil > Tropical forest > Bulk soil | place: Panama | collected 2016-02-17 | reverse complement strand
GCGGACTACGCGGCTAGTTACCGGAGAGGATCTGAGCCGCGAGCTTCCGTAGCGTCGCGTCGTCCACCCCGGCGCACGCCGGCGGCCGGGTCGCCGGAGCCGCCGAAGGGTTCGAGAGCGCCTGAGCGTAGGCGTGCTTCATCGCCGACTTACACGCCGCGACGTCCGGCTTCGGCTTCGACCCGCCGCAACCTACGGCAAGAGCCACCGCTACGACCGCGGCGACGGCGGCGAGGATAGACCTCATGCACCCGACGATAGCCGACTAACGATGGCCGATCCCGGGCTCGGCTACGACCACGAACAAGAACGAGCCCGCCAGCTAGAACGGCTCCGCGACGGCACCGACCTCTGCCCAAGATGCCGGCGCCCGATGGACCGTAGGCGACACCGGCTCGACCTCGACGACTTCCCGGCCCGAGTCCTCTGCGAGCTATACGCCCGCATGACCGGCCGGGTCATCGAACCGACGAAGCTCCTAGCCCACGCCCGGTGTAACCGAGCCGCCGGCGCTAGGCTCGGTAACCAACTCCGGGCTATGGGGATCGTCCGTCCGTCCGTAGCCCGGAGCGTCAAGCCACGGAGACGACCGGCCCGGCGGAGAGCATGGTAGACGCGGCTAACCCACCCGGCTTCGCCTACGCCGCATCGAGACGTAACGGCCGGACCCTATGGCTCCGCGACCTTACTATCGCAACCGCCCTGCTCGGCGAACATGTCCACTACCTAGACCGGGAAGGCCGGGCATGGTGCGTAACCGCTCAGCAAGCCGGGATCCTCTGGGCTCGGATCGGAACTACCCGCCGGACGAACCGCCCCGGCCCGCCGCTATCGGCCTAGCCATATGGGCAGCTACCCGCCCGGTCCCGGCCTGCCTCTGCCCGAGATCCACCGATAGGCGCTGGCTAGTAACCGCCCCGGCATGCCCGGAGCATGGCCACCCCGGCGCCACATGGCGCATCACCCCACAGTAACCAACCTAGCCAGTAGGGAACGTGGGGACGTCCTCCACAACAGCTACGAAACAGCCCCCAATCTGGGCATGATCCTCCACCCTAGCCACCATAAAAGAAACACGCCGCCATTAATCACGGCCGAGCAACCACCCACTAGCCTGACAGGCAGCAGCAACAGAACAAAGGCGCTGACCATTCTTCGACCATTCCCGGGACCTCCCGCAGCATGATCACAAACACGAAGAATGGCAGTTCAGGGCTGTGACCAGCGCTGTTGCCATTCCCATAAACAACAGCGTTTTTTCTAGAATGGATTGCTGAGGAACGCACTCGTCTATTCATTTCTCTCCCCGACGTGTTAGCATTTCTTTATACGGCCATTCTTCGCGCCATTATACGGGCGGGCGTAAGGAATAGGTCAAATAATGGCGGTGGGCGGCGCGCTCCACTCCTACGCGCTGTAACCGGCGCGGTTACGGCGTGTCGCGTTACGGTCCGTAGCGGGCGAAGGTGTCCGACACGCCGCGTAACCTCGGTCTATGGTGCTCGCGCCCGAGTCCGGCCGTCCGTGCGGGTGCCGGAAGTGCCGGCCGTTCCTTCGGCTCGCGTGGCCGGTCCCGCCGGGCGCCGAATGCCCGGTCTGCGGGACGGAGTTCTACCCGTCCGGGAACGAGTTCGTCTGCTCGGACCGATGCCGCGACGAGTGGGACGATACCCGGGCTCGGGCTCCGGTCCCGCGAGCGTGGCTCCGGGCGGTTATCGACCGGGACGGCCCGGACTGCGGGATATGCGGGTTCGAGGTCGTCGAGCCTTCCGGGCTCATGGGACCGAGCTTCGATCATGTCGTCCCGGTCGCCCGTGGCGGAGCGCACACGATAGCGAACGGGCAGCTAGCGCATCTAATCTGTAACATCCGGAAGGGTTCGAGCTATGGCGGACATGGGCGAGCCGGCGGTCGTTCCGCTTCCGGAGGTCCGGGTCGTCCCGGTCCGGTCGATCCGGCCGTACCCGGGGAACCCGCGGCGGATCTCGGATAAGGCGGTCGTTCAGACGGCGGCGTCGATCCGCGAGTTCGGGTGGGAACAGCCGATAGTCGTCGATCCGGACTTCGTCGTCATCGTCGGGCATGTCCGGCGGCTCGCGGCGATCCGGCTTAAGCTCGACGTCGCTCCGGTCGTCGTCGCGGAGCATCTTTCGGCGGAGCAGGTCCGGGCGTACCGGGTCGCGGATAACCGGACGCACGATTACGCCGTCTGGGACTACGGGCTTCTAGCGCGGGAACTCGACGGGCTCGACGGCGCGTTCGGCGAGGTGCTCGACCTCGCGGACTGGCGGAAGGTTATCGGCGGGTTCGAGGCGCTCCCGGCCGGGACGCTCGACCTCGAAGACGACGCGGCCGGGCTCTTCGGCGTTCAGCATACGGTTACGGTTCTCTTCGCGTCGGCGGAGGATCGGGACCGGGCCGGGCCGGAGATCATGAAGATCGCTGGGGTCGTCGATGTCCGTTACCCCGACCGGTAAGCTCGCCGGGATTCTCCCGGTCGCGATCTCCGGGAACCGGCCGGCGCTCCGCGACCGGAAGACGGCGCGGTTCCTAGGGTCGCTCGTCGGCGTGACCGCCGACCCGGTCTGGCTCGTCCGCGACGACCGGGCGGGCGGCTATGACCGGGACGGGTTCGAGGTCGCGACGTTCCCGGCGGATTGGGCGGAAGAGTTCGCGGCCGGGCATTGGATCGGCGACGTCCCGTACGCTGGGCCGGGCGGGTTCCTGGGCTGCTTCACGGAGCGGGAAGCGGCGGTCCGGCTCGCCGCGGAGCGCGGCTTCTGGGCCGTCCTTCAACTCGACGATAACCTCGCCCGGCTCGGCGCGTTCTTCGGCGGGCAGCCGGGGGTAGAGGTCGTCCGGCGCCGCGGCGGGCTCGGGTTCTACGCCGATATCCTCGCCGCGGTGACGCTCGCGACTAACTCGAAGATGACGGGAGCGTCACTCGACGCGGTCCACCCGGGTTCGCAGGTCGGCGTCTTCGCCCGGGCCGGGTTCCCCTACTCGCTTTTTATCGAGCGGGCGGACCGGGAAGACGAGCGGCTACCGTACTTCGGGCCGATAGAAGAGGACATCTTGCACGCCTACCAGTACGGGTCCGGCGCGGACGACGCGACCGCGGCGCTCGTCCTCCCGCTTCACTACCGGAAAGACATGTCGGTCGGCGGCGGGATGCGCCCGGGGTACGCGGATCATAAGCGGACGGTCGGGATTCAGCGGGTCGCGCCGGACGCGGTAAAGCTCGGCGTCCGGGCGAAGCATGCGAACGGGCGCGGCGGACCGCGGGTCTTTCATACGCTCCGGCCGTGGGCGTGGACGCCGCTCGCCGTCTACGACGAGCCGCTCTACCTCGCCGCGGCCGACGTGATGCGGGAGGTAGCGGGCGAAGTGATGGCGGAGCACCGGGAGAACTGCGCGGCGAAGGTCGCCCGCCGGGCGGAACGGGCCGGGAATGCCGGCGTCGGCTAGGGAACAGGCACAGGTCGCGGAGCGGCGGGCGCGGGTTCTCGCGATGCGGGCGGCCGGGGCGACTTTCCAGCAGATCGCCGACCAGGAGCCGGATCTAAGCTCGGCGGCGGCGGCGTGCATGGACGTTAAGCGGGCGCTCGCCGCCCGCGGCGCGGATCTCGCGAAGCTCGCCGACCATGCGATAACGCTCGAACTCGAACGGCTCGACGGGCTCGAACGAGCCGCACAGATGATCATGCGGCAGGCGGTTAACGGCCCGCTCCCGGATCCGAAGCTCGCGCTCCGGGCTATCGACCGATTGCAGCGGATCTCGGTCTCCCGCCGTCGCCTGCTCGGGCTCGACCAGGCGCAGCGGTCCGGAGACGGCGAAGAACGACAGGCGGGCTTTATAGATGAGATCGCGGCTAGGCGAGACCGGCGACGCCGCGCTCAGGGTTGGTGAATCGCGGCCCCGGTTGTGCTCGGTCCCGCCCGCCGTATCTTCCGCCGGGTCGGAAGCGGTGGACTTGGCCGGGCGCGCCGGGCTCGTTCTCGACCCGTGGCAGGCGTGGGTACTCGACCGGGCGCTCGCGGAGCGGCGCGACGGGAAGTGGGCAGCCTGGGAGATCGGCTTGATCATTCCGAGGCAAAACGGAAAGTCGGCGATCTTGGAGGCGCGGGAACTCGCCGGGCTCGTCCTCTTCGGCGAGACGTTGATCATCCATACGGCGCATGAGTTCCGGACGTCGCAGGAGGCGTTCCGGCGTATCCGGAAGCTGATCGAGGCGACGCCGGATCTCGACCGGGCGGTTATGAAGATGCCGGAGTCGCACGGCGAAGAGGGGATCGAGTTCCGCGGCGGGACGCGGCTCCGGTTCCTGGCGCGGTCGAAGACGGCGGCTCGCGGGTTCTCCTGCGACCTGCTCGTCTACGACGAGGCGATGATCCTGTCGGCGGATATCGTCGGCTCGTCGCTCCCGACCATGTCGGCGCGGAATATGGCGACGGCGGGCGGTACGCAGGTCTGGTATACGGCGTCGGCCGGGCTCGGGTCGGTCTCGACGCAGCTAGCTTTGATCCGGACCCGCGGGCTCGCGGGCGGCGACCCGGCGCTCTTCTTCGCCGAGTGGTCTATCGACCCGCACACGCCGTACTGCGAGCCGGGCTGTGGGGAACACGACGAGGTTTACGACGTCGAGTCCTACTACAAGGCGAACCCGGGTCTCGGCTATATCCACTCGGACGGGACCGGGCTGACGCTCGAAGCGGTCGAGCGGGAAGCCCGCGGCATGGACGCGGCATCGTTCGCGGTCGAGCGGCTCGACGTCGGGACGTATCCGGCGCCGAAAGACGGCTGGGCCGTCATTCCTAGACGGTGGTGGACGGCGACGGCTAACGACGAGGTCCCGCGGCCGGGCGCTCCGGCGTTCGCGATAGATACGACGCCGAAGCGGACCTTCTCGTCGATCGCGCTCGCGGGAGCCGGCCGCGAGTCGAAGGTCTTCCGGCCCGATCCGGACGGCGGAGTCCCGCGGGCGGTCGCGAAGGTTCATCTCGAACTCGCCGACCACCGGCCCGGTACGTCGTGGCTCCTTAACCGGGCGCTCGAACTCGACCGCCGCTGGTCTCCGGTCGGGTGGGCGGTAGATCCGCGAGCCGCGGCCGGGACGCTGATCGACGACATGATCGCGAGCGGGCTTAACGTGATCCAGCCCGCGGCGCGGGATATGGCGTTCGCGTTCGGCGGGATCTACGACGACTTCCGCGACGACGCGCTGACGCACGCGACGGATAAGGAGGTCGCGGTCGCGCTCGCCGGGGCGGCGACGCGGAAGCTCGGCGATGGGCTCGCGTGGGACCGGGTTAACTCGGACGTCGATATCTCGCCGCTCGTCGCGTACTCGCTCGCGCACTGGCTTTACCGGAAGCTCGGCGGCGACTCCTACGACGTCGGCGACTCGGTCCACTTCGACCTGACCGAGATCATCCGGCTATGCAATATGGGCGTCTACGGCCCGGCGGATATCGCCCGGCTCTTCGCCGCCGAACTGATCGACGACCGCGGGCTGACCGAGCTACATAAGGCGACCGGCCGGGACTACTCGGCGCTGATCCGGGCCGGGACTTAGGAGGGACCTGATGGCGAACGGGACGGCGACGCACCCGGGCGGCGTAATCCGGGAGATTATCCCGGAGCCGGCGGCCCGCCGGGTTGCAGACCGGCGGCCGCTCCGCGAGATTCTGAGCTCGGCGAGCGTTAGGGCTCGGGAATGGCTCGCGCCGCGGGTCGCCCGGGTCGCCGAGTACCGGCTCGCGCTCCCGGGGATCGCCGGCGCCGGGCTGATCTCCGCCGGGATCGCGCTCCGCTTCGGCGTATGGGCCGGGCTGATCGCGGGCGGGCTCTTCTGCCTGCGGATCGACTCGCGGATCCGGTAAGCCGTGGGACTGATCTCCGGGCCGAAGCTCGGGTCTCCCGGCTCGGCTCTCGTCCCGGCTGGGAAGGGTTCGCTCGCCGGGCGGATCGTCGATATGCAGCAGGTCCGGGACTACCTCGGCATTACGAACTGGACCGACCTGATCGCGCCGCGGCCGGGTTCGGGCCGGGGCGGCATCCCGTACGTGACGCCGGAGACGGCGCTCCGGAACTCGGCGGTCTGGGCCTGTCTGCGGCTCCGCGCCGATATGGTCTCGTCGCTTCCGCTGTCGGTCTACCGGAAGGCGGTTCAGCCGGACGGGTCGGTTATCCCGATCCTCGTTACGACGCCGCCGGTCCTGTCCTGGCCGTCCGGCGCTCCGCCCGGGACGGCGTACGCGGGCGCCGGCCGGATCGGGCTCCCGGAATGGCTCTACGCTTCGCAAGTCGATCTCGACCGGGCCGGGAACGCCATCGGCATTATCCGCGAGTTCGACGGGCTCGGGCTCCCGAAGGTAATCGAGCTACAGCCGGCGATGAACTGTGTTGTCCTCACCGAAGGCGGGAAGCTCTCCGGCTACCGGATCGGCGGGAAGAAGTATCTCCCGGACGTCATCTGGCATGAGCGGCAGTTCCCGGTTCCCGGGCTCCCGGTCGGGCTCTCCCCGGTCGCCTACGCGGCGTTTACGCTCGGCCGGTGGGAGAGTATCGAGCGGTTTGCTATCGAATGGTTCGTCGGCGGCGGCGTCCCGCGGGCTCGGCTACAGAACAAGCAGAAGACGATCAACCCGAAAGAGGCGACGATCGTTAAGGAGTCGTGGCGGGCGTCGGTCGCGACCGGCGAACCGTTCGTCTTCGGGAACGACTGGGAGTACGACCTCATACAAGCGCAGCAGGCTTCGACGGACTGGCTCGAAGGGCAGCGGTCCGGGGTACTCGACGTCGCCCGGTTCTTCGGCGCTCCGTCCGACCTGATCGAAGCGGAGATCAATAACGGGACGCGGATCACGTACGCGAACATTACGCAGCGACACCTATCGTTCCTGATCGTCCACCTCCGCCCGGCGATCCGGCGCCGCGAGTGGGCGCTCTCGACGCTGACCCAAGCGCCGCGGTACGTCTGTCTCGACGCCGACGACCTTCTCGCGATGGACCCGGCGACCCGGGCGACGTACTTTAAGACGCTGATCGACGCCCGGCTCCGCGCTCCTTCGGAGCTACGCGAGAACGACGGTCTCCCGCCGTTCACGCAGCCGCAGATCGACGAGCTTCTACAGTTCTTCCCGCCGAAGGCCGCGAGCCCGTCGAGCCCGGCGTCGCCGAGCCCGGCCGCGGTCGGACCGCCCGGAGCCTGATCCCGTTGCCGTGGCATGTGAGCAAGACGGCGCAATGTCCGGCGTCGAAGCCGTGGGGGGTCATTCTCGACGCGACCGGGAACGTCGTCCCGGGCGGCTGTCACCCGACGAAAGCCGAAGCGGAGACGCATATGGCCGCGCTCTACGCGAACGAACCGGGAGCCAAGATGTCGAGCGGACTCGCGAAACTAACCTGGGACTGCGAGCCATGCGCCGAGCGGGCGGCCGGCCCGCTCCACTACCGCGCCGACGTCGATAACTCGGCCTGGGACGCCGATAAGGCGATGTCCCAATGTGCGGCGAAGGACGACTCGGCGGGCTGCTACGGCTCGATATGCGCCGGGAAGAAGGCGGGCGACCCGGCGACCCAGGCCGCTCATGCGCTCCCGCATCACTACCCGGGGAAGGGTCCGAACGCGGCCGGGACTCGGAACGCGCTCTCCCGGCTCCCGACGACCCAAGGGCTTACGAACGAAGCCGCGGCGCGTACCCACTTGGAGAACCATATGAAGCAGATCAACCCGGACTATGAGACGAACGGCGCGCCGGACCGCGCTTCGGCGTACGGGAGCCGCGGGTTTATCCCGCTCGGCCCGGCCCGGTTGCAGTCGTTCTCCGGGAAGCTCCGGGCGAAGCCGGTCACGCGGGACGGGCAGAGCTTCTACGAGGTCGAAGGCTACGCGAGCGTCGTCGATACGCCTTACACCATGTATGACATGTTCGGCCCGTACGACGAGACGGTGAAGAAGGGTGCCTTCGACGCTTCGCTCGAACGGGACGGGCTCGACGTCGCGTGGCTCGTCAACCACAAGGGCGTCACGATGGCGCGGACGAAGAATCAGACGCTCGAACTGTGGGCCGACTCGACCGGGCTCGGCGCCCGGGCATGGCTGAACGCGAACCGGCAGGACGTCCGGGATATCGTCTCGGCGATCGACGACGGGCTCGTAGACGAGATGTCGTTCGCCTTCTACCTGACCGCGGGCGGGTGGAACGAGGACTACGATCACTTCACGATCTACGAGGCGGATATCCACCGCGGCGACGTCTCGGCCGTCAACTACGGCGCGAACCCTTACACCTCCATCGCGGCGCGGGCGCCGGAGATCCTCGCCGCGCTCGACCACCTTCCCGCGGGAGCCGCCCGGGCGGCGTACCGGCAACTCGCGGAGCGGTTCGGGACGGGCGCGACGGCTATCGAGTACGGCCGGGCGGTCATGGTCGCCGAACGCGGCGAGCCCGCCGGGACGGTCGCCGGCGACGCGACGGTCGCCGACCTCGCCGCGGACCTCGCGACCTGGGGTATCGAAGACGAGACCGGCGAAGACCGGGCGGCTCACGGCGCGTATAACGGCGACCATGCCCACGCCCACCCGGCTTACGGGTCGCAGGGCGGAGACGCTCAGCACGATCACATGCATAGCCACGCGGGCGACGATAGCCACGACCACCAGCACGGGTCCGCCGCGCCCGGGCCGGCCGGAGTTCCTTCCCGTACCGCCGGTCCGCGGGTAATGTCATTGTCGCTAGTCATGGCGCAGCAAGAGTTCGATAACGAACTCGACGCGGCCGACGCCTAGCGAACGTCCGCCGTCCCGGAAGTCAGACCGGGCGGCCGGAGCCGGATAGATCAGGCCGGCGTGACGCGCCGCGAGCTACCCGCCAGATCGGAGCGGGAGCCGCGAGCCGGGACACCCTTACCGTTCCTTCGTCATGTCCGGAGGTCTTTCGACATGCCAGCATCAGCGATTACGACCGACTCGCTCCGCGCACAGGCGGAAGTCGAGCTACAGGCCGCGGAGCACCGCCGCGAGGTAGCTCGCGCCCGCGTCGCGTACATCATCCAGACGGCCAACCAGGAGGGACGCTCGGCGCTCACCGAGCAGGAGACGGCCGACGTCGAAGCCGCCCGTACGTCCCGCGACGCGGCGCGGCGGGATATCGCGGCGATCCGCCAGAAGCTCGCGAACCTGTCCGACCTCGAAGAAGAAGAGCGCGCCTACGTCGCCGAGTCGCAGCGGTCCGTCCCGGCCCGCGGACCGGTCGGCGGCGACGGCGACGCCGCTCCCGGGACGCTCCCACGCGGCACCCGCGAGGTTCCCGCGTACGACCACGCCGCCCGGATCGGCGCCGAAGAGCGGACCTACCACCGCGGGAACGATCCGTACGGGCGCCGGTTCCTTACCGACGTCGCCCGCGGTCAGGTCTTCTCCGACCCGGCCGCACAGGCGCGGCTGGCGCGGCACATGGCCGAAGAGCGCGTCGAGCGGCAGGCCGGCTACCAGGAGCGGGCGGCGGGCGATACGACTACGGCGAACTGGGCCGGCCTGACCGTCCCTCAGTACCTCGTCGAGCTTTACGCTCCGGTCGCCCGGGCGCTCCGCCCGTTCGCCGACATCTGCAACGCCCACCCGCTCCCGCCCGATGGGATGGCGCTCGATATCTCCCGGATCACGACCGGGACGAGTACGGCGCTACAGGCGAACGAACTCGACACCGCTTCGGCGACCTCCGCCGACGACACGCTCCTGACGATCCCGGTCCAGACCGCCGCGGGTCAGCAGAAGGTCAGCAGGCAGGCCATCGACCGCGGAACCGGGATCGAAGACATCTTGATGCAGGATCTCTTCGCGAGCCTGGGGACGACGCTCGACGCGACGCTGATCACGCAGGCGACGACCGGGCTCGCCGCGGTCGCGACCGGCGTTACCTACGACGACACGACGCCTACGGTCCCGGAGATGTATCCCAAGATCATGGGCGCCGCGGCCGGAGTCGAAGCGGCGCTTCTCGCCCGCGGCTACCCGACGCACGCGGTCATGCATTCCCGCCGCTGGTACTGGATGGCGTCCGCGCTCACTTCGACGTGGCCGTTCATCAACTCGGGACCGAACCCGGCGCAGTCCGCCGGAGTCGCGAACCCGGCGTCCGCGTATAACCGCGGCGTCCGCGGTACGCTCCCAATCGGGCTCGAAGTCGTCGTCGATAATAATATCGCGACGAACCTTGGAGTCGGCACCAACCAGGACGAGCTTTACGTCGTCCCGGCGATGGAAGCGCATCTCTGGGAGGACCCGAACGCGCCTATCTTCATCCGGGCCGACCAGGTCGCCGCGCCGAACATCGCGGTCGTCCTCGTCGTCTGGGAGTACTTCGCCTATACCTTCGGGCGGTACTCGAACGCCTTCGGCAAGGTCGCGGGCACCGGCATGGTTACCCCGACCTTCTAGGCCGGAGTAACTTAGCCCTGACATGAGCGCGGATCCCGGGCCGGTAATGCTCGGCTACGTCCACGCCGGAACCGTACGCGCTGAGTTCATGCGCTCGGTTCTAGACGTAGCGGGCGGGCCGGACCGGGATCCGCGGATCGGCGAGGTCGCGGACGAGACCGCGGGCGCACTGATCGGTAAGGCGCGGAACATGCTCGCCGCCCGGTTCCTGCGGTCGCCCGCCGAGTGGCTGTGGATGGTCGATACGGACGTCGTCTTCGGGCTCGGCGCGCTCGGCGGGCTCCTAGCCGCGGCGGACCCGGACGGGCGGCCGGTCGTCTCCGGGCTCGTCTATATCCTCCAGCCGAACGGCGGGCGGCTCCCGTCGATGCATGAGGTAGACGGCGACGGGCCGACGATCCGCTTTACACCCGTTCTCCGGTGGGAGCCGGGAGCGGTTATCGAAGTCGGCGCGTGCGGCGCGGCCTGCCTACTCGTTCACCGGAGCGTCTTCGGGAAGCTCGGCTCCGGGTGGTTCGACCCGATCCCGGTTCCCGGCCGCGGGCTTATCGGCGACGACTGGTCATTCTGCCTACGGCTCGGCGAAGCCGGGATCCCGGTTCATGTCGCGACCGGAGTCCAGGCCGGCCACGTTAAGAGCCTGATCGTCGGGAGCGTCTCGCCGTGAGGGTCCTCCGGTCCTGGCCGGTTCTCGTCCCGCCGGAACACGCCCGCGTCGAAGACCAGTTCGCCCGGGTCTACGTCGCGGACTTCGACTACTTCCCGCTCGGCGTCCCGGCCGCGGCCGGCGCCGACATTCTCCATCTGGACTGGGACACGGCGGTCTCGCCGGAAGACCTCGACCGCTTCGCCGCCCGGGCGCGGGAAGCTCCCGACCGGGTTCTCGTCGCGCCGATGCGCGAATACCCCGGCGGGCTTCACGGGACGGTACGGCGGGCGCTACCCCGGCCCGTGTGGAACTGCCGCGTCTACGAAGGATCGGCGACCCGGTACGTCACGACGGCTGACAAGTTCGCGCATCTCTTCGGCTTCGGGATGGTCTACCTCCCGGCGAAGCTCGTCGAAGCGTACTGCGCCGAAGCCGCCGGCGCGGGCGAGCCGTTCTCCGATATCGGCTTCTCCGGCTGGCATCATGTCCAGGTCGAGCGGGAAGCGCGGCTCTGCTGGGACGTCTCGCCGGTCCACGTCAACTATCCGGCGCCGGGCGACCTATGAGACCGGAGAGCCGATTCTCGAGCCCTAACGGGTGGTGCGGGAGCCCGCAGCTTTGGCACGCGGACGACGATCAGGCGACCGAATGGGAGGTCTCCGAACTCGTCGCCGCGTTCGTGCGGGCGCTACAGCCGGAGCATGTTATCGAGACCGGGACCTATACCGGGCAGACGTCGGAAGCTATCGGCCGGGCGCTACAGAAGAACGGCCATGGGATCTTGACGACGTTCGAGATCGACGGGCGGCGGGCGACGCGGGCGGCTACCCGCTGCCGCGGGCTCCCGGTTCATGTGGTCCGCGGGCGGGCGCTCGACGAGATCGACGCGGGCGCGCTCCGCGGGCTCCCGTGGGCCGGGCTCGTATGGATCGACTCGGACCCGGCGGTCCGGGCGAAGGAGCTACTCGCGGTCGCGCCGTACCTCGGCCCGGGCGCGGTGATCGGGATTCATGACACGCGGCCGGGGCGCCCGGCGGCGGTCTCGCTCGACCGGCTCGTCGCGTCCGGGAAGCTCGACGCGCTCACTCTTCGCACCCCACGCGGGGTGACGTTCGCTCAGATCCGGAGGTAAGGGCATGGCTGGGACAGCGGTCGAGAACCTCGTCGCCGAGTATCGGACGGCCCGGTCGCAGGAGCATCAGACGACGGCGGACCGGGTCGCGAAGCAACTCGCCGCGCTCGGTTACGGGACGAACGGGAAGCCGCTCGCCGGCCCGGACGCACCGAGCGCCGCGGCGGAGCGGAAGGCCGCGGCCGGGCCGGGTCCGGAAGCCCGCGCCGAGCCGCCGAAGGGCCGGACGACGGCTTCGCCGCGGTCGGCGAAGACGTGACGGTCGCGGTCCCGCTCCTACTCCGCGAAGAGCGGTGGGAGTGCCCGAACTGTCCGCAGACCGCGGTTACGCGGACGGCGCTCCCGCATACGCAGTTTCATTCCTGCCCGGGACTCGGGCTCCTATCGGTCCCGATGGTCCCGGCCGGGACGCGATGCAAGGTCGAGACGCACGACCGGGAGGACTACGTCGGGAAGGACGTCGTCCAGACGATCCCGGAGACCGGCCGCCCGGTCATGGCGGTAACGGTCACCCGCGACGACGGCGAGGATCGCGCGGTCTATGCGCCGTGCGCGACGGGAGTAGGCAGCACATGACGACGACCCGATTCGACGACTACGTCTCGCATATCCAGGCGAGCCGCGAAGCGGCCGGGCAGGATCCGGCGACCGGCGAAGAACTCGCCGCTAGCTGGCCGGGATTCGCCGCGGCGGCGGCGGCTCATGCCGAGACCGTCGCCGCGGCTGCCGTGCTCGCGGCCGGGAACGCGACCGCGAAGGTCGCTAAGTACCGGGAGCTTCTCGACGGAGTCCTAGCCGACGAGGCGGACGCGGCGTCGGCGCTCGCCGCGGCCGAAGCCGACCGGGACGGATGGCGGGCCGAAGCGGGCGGCGAACCCGCGCCGGAGCCGGCGGAGACGACCGAGGCGCGGGCCGGGCTCGCTAGCGGCGAAGCTTCGAGCCGGAAGGAGTAGGGCCGATGGCATGGGCGGGATCTTCGATCTTCCGGTCGCTCGTAGACGACGTCATCGAGAACACGACCGCGGTAGACCTGAGCCAGTCGAGCGCGGACGTCCCGAAGGTCGCGCTCTACAACAACTCGATCACCCCGGATAACGACGACACGTCCGCCCACAACGCCTATAACGGCGCGGGCGGTCAGTGGGTCAATACGTCGAATGAGGTCTTCCAGGCCGGGCAGTGGGCGCAGGGCGGGATCGCGCTCTCGTCGATCGCGATGCACGGCGCGGATACCGCCGATAACGTCTGGTACGACGCGGCCGATACGGCGTCCGGGACCGCGGCGACGCTCGCGTCGGTCTTCGGCTGCCTCGTCTACGACGATACGATTACGACTCCGGTCGCCGACTGCGGGATCTGCTACAACTACTTCGGCGGGACCCAGAGCGTTACAAATGGCCAGTTCACGGTCGTCTGGCACGTTAACGGCATCTGGCGGATCACGGTTACGCAGGCATGACCGAGCTAACCCGGGCGCCATGGGATCCCGCGAACTCGCTACTCCAAGAGGCCGGCTGCCAGATTACGACCCAATCGGTCGAGACTCCGGTCGGTCCGCGGGTCGTCTTTACGATCCGGACGAACTCGACGACGCTAACCGTGTTCTTGCGTAAGGGAAACGCGCTCCAGGTCGCCGACAAGATCCGCGAAGAAGCCGGGAAGCTACCCGGGCTCGCCCTAGCCGACGCGATGCGGGAGGTCTAGATGTCGTCTCAGGGATGGGTGTCGCTCCTTAACGATCAGTGGCAGATCGGCGCCGGGACGACGCTTAATACGGCGACGACGGCGGTCATCTCGCCGCAGCTTACGAGCGCGAAGGACTACGTTATCCCGCCGTCCGAGTGGCGGATCAATAAGACGATCAAGGTCTTCGCGTCCGGGCAGCTATCATCCGGCGGTACCGCGTCGAACCTAACCGTCCTACTCCGGACGTCTACGCCGACGACGCTCTCGACTACCCCGGCGATGGCGCTCGGGACCGGGTCGATCACGAACGCGCCGTGGCACATGTGGGCGCGGATCCGTTGTCTAGCTATCGCTTCGACCGGGAACACGCTAGAGACCGAGGGGACGCTTCTCTACGCGAATACGGCGGCTCCGTCGTTCACGACGGCTAACGCCGGAGTACTCGACCTTCCGATGACGTCCGCCGCGGTCGATAACACGGCGAACGTTACGCTCCAACTCGCCGCGACTCTCTCGGCGGCGTTCGGCGCGATCACCTGCCAGACGTTCATCGTTACGTCTTGGAACTGAGCCAATGCCAGGCTCGGTGACTATCCCGCTCGTTACGCTCCCGGTCGGGACGCGGAACTTCGGCCCGGCGGCTCTCGCCGACTTCGATAGCGAAGCCGAGCTAGCGATCGACCGGACTCCGGCGAACGGCTTTAACGCGCAGCCCGCTACGACGACGATGAAGATCGCGGTCGAGCAGTCGAACGACGGCGGCGGCTCATGGTTCGAGAAGGCGTCCGAGATGATCGTCGGCGGCGTCTACTCCGGCAAGGGAACCGACACTAATACCTCTACCGTCTGGGTGGACCTAGCGCCAGGGACGGGCCGGCAGGTACGGGCAACGCTTACCGTCGCCGGGGCGCCGGTCGCGGTCCGGGGGAGCCTAACCCTTACCTAGCCCGCGGAGGTACTTGTGGCGGTCACCTTCGGCGCGGTCGGGCCGTCCGCCGCGGGCGCTACCAACTCGACCGGGAATGCGCTTACGTGGTCGCATACGTGCGCGGCGGGCGATACGTACCTTCTCGTCGGCTGCTCGATCGACGTTAATCCGGACACCGGCTATACGGCGACCGCGACCTATAACGGCGTGAGCATGACGTCGCTAGGGGTTAAGCACTCCGGGAACGGGACCGCCGGGTTCCTGCAGGTCTGGGAACTGAAGAACCCGCCGACCGGGTCGGCGCTTAACGTCGTCGTCACGCCGAGCACTCCGGGCGGCCCGAACGGGCTTAACGGCGGGTCGATCTCCTACGCAGGCGGCGGGCAGTCTTCGGCTCCGCAGACCGCGGCCGGAGGCTCGGGAACGTCGGCGTCGCTCGGGTTCACCGGCACGGTCAGCGGCAACATGGTCGCCGCGTTCTGTACCGCGTCCTGGCCGCTTACCTCTACGGCCGGGACGTCCCGGTTTAACGTCAACCCGGGCGATAACGCGCAAGCGGCGGGGAACACGGCCGGATCGTCGGCGGCGTCATCGGGCGGTACCGATACCAATACATGGACGCTCTCGAACTCGGGTTCGTGGGCGATTATCGCGGTAGAGGTACAGCCGGGCGTAGCGCTCGATATACCGCCGGCGCCGCCGGCGTTCCCGCCGGGGCGCCAGTCGCCGCAGGCGCTACAGGCGTTCGCCCGCCCGTACCTGCTCGACGTCGCGCCGGCCGAAGCTCCGCCGGATCAGCCACCGCCGCTGCCGGTCCCGCCCGGGTTGCAGTCGCCGATGGCGGTCCTCCGGCCGTGGGCGTGGCGTTCGGTCCCGGTCGTCGATATCCCGGTATCGGCCGGGACGTCCGCCCCGGCCGATAACGCTCTCGGGACCGGGTCGGCTCCGCAGCCTTCGGTAATCGTCGCGGCGAACTCGGGTCTCCCGGCCGGAACCGGGGCGGCTCCGCAACCGGTCGCGAACGTCCGGCCGCAGGCTCCGGCCGCGACCGGGACCGGGGCGGCTCCGGCTCCTTCGACGGCGATAGCTCCGAACGCGGGGAACGCGCTCGGGACGGGCTCGGCTCCCGCGCCGATAGCCGCGGTCTTCGCCTTCGCCGGCCTAGCCGCCGGGACCGGATCCGCGCCGCAGCCGACAGTCTCGACGGCGAACGCGACGAACGCTCCCGCCGGGAACGCGCTCGGAACCGGGACCGCTAACCAGCCTTCGACGGCGATCTCCGTCTTCCCGCCGGCCGCGGCCGGGACCGGTTCGGCTCCTACCCCGGCCGCGTCGGTCCGCGTTAACGCCGGGCTCGCCGCGGGAACCGGGTCCGCGCCGCAGCCTTCGGCGCTCGTCGCCCCGAACGCCGGGAACGCCGCCGGGACCGGGTCGGCTCCTACGCCGATGCCATCGGTGATCGTCTTCCCGCCCGCCGCGGCCGGGACCGGGGCGGCTCTACAGCCGACGATCTCGACGGTAACTCAGACGAACGCGCCGGCCGGGCTCGCCGCCGGGACCGGGTCGGCGCTCGCGCCGTCGATAAAGGTCGCCGCATCGGCTCCGAGTGCGGCCGGAGCCGGGGCGGCTCCTACCCCGCTAGTAGGGATCTCGGCCCGGCCGTCCAACCCCGCGGCCGGGACCGGGACCGCCTACCCGGCGACCGTTCTCTTCGTACGGGTCGTCGTCGCGGGGATCGCGGCCGGGACGGGTACGGCAAACCCGCCAACGGCCGGACTCGCTGTGAACGCGCCGGCCGCAGTAGCGGCCGGTACCGCCGGGAGCCCGACCGTCGATATCCGGTCCGCGGTAGTGGCGGGGACGGTGGCGCTGTCTGTCCCGTCGCCGTTCCCGTCGCTACGTCTCGGAGACGAGTCGGCGGAAGGGATCCCGGCCGGGTCGAGCGCGGCCGGGCGGCCGGGCGGGACGAGCGCGAGCGCAGCCGACGAGAGCGCGTCGGCGGGAAGCGGAAGGGTGGTCTAGTTGAGCTACGACGTCGGGCAGGTTCATACCGCCGCGGTCGAAGTCCGGAACTCGGCCGGGCAGCTAGCGAACGCGACCACGGTCACGCTTACGATTACCCGGGTCGGCTCGGCGGTCGCGCCGGACGTCCTCTCGCTGCCGACGATCCAGAACCCGAGCACGGGGAAGTACACCTACGACAAGTTGCTCGATACGGCCGGGCTCTACCGGTTCGACTGGGTAACCCAGGTCCCGGGCGTCGCGACGACCGACTATCAGAACGTCCTGCCGTTCGTCTCCGTCCTCTCGCTCGCCGACGCCCGCGAGTACGTCGGCGCGGTCTCGACGCTGACCGATCAGAAGCTCCGCGGCATGATGGCGGCGGCGACCAGGCTCGCCGAGTCGGTCGTCGGGGTGATCGTCCCGCGGACGATTACCGACGAGTTCGTCCCGGGTTACGTCCGGGAGGTTATCCGGGTTCCGCGACCGCCGGTTCTGTCGAAGACGTCGGTCTCGCAGATCCGTTCGATCTATACGGCGACCGGCGGGCCGGTGTGGAACCCGGCCGACTACGACGTCTTCCCGGAAGCGGGGACGGTCTACCCGCTTAACCGGATCGCCTTCTGGGGCGGGCCGTGGCGGATCGACTACGTCGGCGGGCGGCTGCTTATCGAAGAGCACCTCGTCTCCGGCGTGAAAGAGATCCTCTGGGACCTCTTCGCGCCGTACCGGAACCAAGCGGGCGACTCGGATATCCCGGAGCTAGGCGACCTCGCCGGGTTCGAGGCAGCGCTCCCGAGCTACCGGATCCCGGGCCGGGCGCTCGAATATCTCGAAAGCGACCGGATACCCGGGTTCGCCTAGAAGGGGAAGAAGGATGACCAACTACACGCCCGATCTCGTCACCGAAGCGGGTACGACCGCGGCGACTCTCCGAAGCGGGACCGCGTCGGCCGACGCCGTAACCGCCGGGTCGCTACTGCTGCTCCAGAACACGGGCGCGGGCGCGCATAACGTCGATATCACGATCAATGCGACGTACCACGGCCTCTCGCCCGGGTCGGCGGCGACGCCCGGGAAGCGCCGCGTAGCGATCACCGCGGGACAGTGGCTCCCCGTGCGAGTTCCGGCCGAGTTCGGCGACGCTAACGGGCTATGCGCGCTGACGATCGACGGGACCGCGTCGGAGGTCAAGTTCTTCGTACTCGGCGCGTAGACCCGTGGCGCTCATGCGGCAGGTAGCTCCCTACCCGGACGACCTCGCCGCGCTCGTCGCCGAGCTAAAAGTTCATGATCTCCGGAAGTGGTCCTTCCGGCTCGAACACTGCGGGCGGCACGCCGGAGCCGAAGGGCTAACCCTGATCGTCACGGTCGAGACCGTAGACGCCTTCGACCCGGCGAAGCCGTACACCGTCACCCACTACCTATGGGTTCCGCCGGAGTCGTATAACCGGGAGACGTGGGCGCGGTGGCTCTTCGAGCAGGTCGCGCTAGTAGACCGGCACGAACTTATGGAAGGGTTCACCGTCGCCGGGAAGCGGATCTTCGCGCCCGGGCACGGCGGCGGGCTCTCGCCCTACTACCCGAACCCGGCTAACGGATAAGGAGCGACCGGTGGAATCACCCGGGATGAAGTACACGGCGATCCGCGACATACCGGCGCCCGGCGATACGGTCGCCTTCGCCTACCGCGAAGGTGAGCTCGTACACGAATCGGCCGTCGAAGGCGACGGCGCGTGGCTCGCGGTCGGGACCGACGTCGCCGCCCGCCCGGGCGCCGAGATCCCGCGGCCGGCGCTGAACGCGAGTCAGGCTTCGTGGGCGGCGTACGTCGTCTCGCTCGGGAAGGTATCCGAGGCGGAAGCGGCGGACATGTCGCGGACCGACTTGATCGCGCTCGGCGGGAAGTAGGCGCGTCGTGGGACGCCGCCGGGTCGTCTCCCGCGGGCCGGTGATCCTCGAATGGAACGAGGCGGAGGTCCGGCAGTTCCTAGAAGAGCCGGACGGCGAACTCGGCCGGACGTTGATGACGAAGGTCGGCGAGCTAGTCGTCAAGGGCGCGCAGCGGCGGGCGCTCCGCCGGTCCGGGCGCATGGCGGACGAGATTACGTTCCGCGTTGACCGCGACGACGAGGGACTGTTTACCGCCGTCGAGTCGCCCGCCCGGAATCCGAAGACGGGCTTCCCGTATCCGATAGTCCACGAAGGGCGGAAGGTCCGGGACCGGCGGGCGCACCGGTCGCTACGGCCGGCGCTCCGCGACATCCGGCATATCGAAGCCCGCGGCTAGCCGCTATACGCATATCCGGGCGGCGTATGCGTATATACGCGGAGCCCGTCGTCGGAGTCGATCCCGATATACGTATAACCGTCCGGGAGGATCCCGCCGGGTTCGACGTAGGCGCGCCAGCCGTCGAAGTCGCCGCCGACGAACTTCGCATTGTCGCCGCGGACCGGGCTCGTCTGCTCGGCGGCCGCCCGGGCGAGTAGCGCGCCGACGAACGGGCCGACTAGGAGCGAGACGGCGAGCCATAGGATCCCGAACGCGGCGACGAGCAGTAGCGCATGTTTCACGGTTATCCCCCGCTTCGTCCCAACGTGATCCTATCGAGCTAGTCCGACTTGGGGGAGTACCGTGCTGGGAGCGCTACTCGGCTTCGCGGGCATCTCGCTCGCCGCGCTTCTAACGCTCTACGGCGTGCTGCGGACCGGCCGGGCTCCCGCGCATCTCGCCGACGTCACCGGCATGTCGCTTCTAGTCGATCAGCTACAGGAAGAGCGCGATGAACTCCGGCGCCAACTCGCCGAATGCCGGGCCGAGAACGAACGGCTCCGGTCTCATGGCTGAGACCGCCGAAGAGAGACTCGCCGCGCTCCGCCGGTCCCGCCGCCGGTTCCGGCTGATCCTGACGATCTCGGCGGCCGCGCTGATCGTCGGCGTCGCGGCGCTCGCGATCTCGATTACCCGGACGTCGGCCGCGGCCGACGACGCGATCCGCCGGGCGAACGCCGCGGCGGTTAAGGCGGAAGCCGCGGCACAGCACGCGGAAGAGGCGCACCGGATAGCGGACCGGGCGAGCGCGGACCTCTGCCGGTTCCTAGGGACGATCCGCCGGACGCGGATCGACGAACGGCAGACCGCGACCCGGCTTTACATCGAGTTCCGCTGCGTCAAAATCCTAGGTATCCCCTAGGTCCCTAGGTCGCTACTGACCTCCGCCGTCCCGGCCGGAGCCGGGCTGCCCGTTCACCGTGCGCGGGCCGTACGGCGGGCGGGCGTGCTCCGCGCTTACCAAGCTGGCCGCAATACGAGTGATCGGCGGATATCTCCGCCGTACGTACTCGGCCCGCCGTACCTTCGGCGTTCGCTCGCCGCCCGTTACCTCGCGAGCCCGGACGACCGGTTTCCCGCCTAGGGACCGGAGTCCACCCTAAGCCCGGCCGCTACCGCGGTCGAGAGCCGAGCTACGTCGGCTGGATACTGCCCGCCCATGACCCGAAGGGGATCCGATGCCCGCTGTTACCGTCCCGAAGAACGCGCTCTCGCTCGGCGCGGGATATCTCTTCTACGCCGCGCTCGGCACCGGGCTCCCGGCGAACACCGTCGTCGGCTCGGTCTTCACGGACTCATGGCCGGGCGGCTACGCCCTGCTCGGCGTCACGAAGGAGGGACACGAGTTCGACTACGAACTGTCGGTCGATCAGATCGAAGCCGCCGAATACCTCGACCCGCTCCAGTACGTCACGACCGGGCGTACCGCCGGGATGAAGTTCGAGCTACAGCAGATCCACGCAACGAACATGCGCCGGGTCCTTAACGGCGGGTCGCTGACGACGACCGGCTCCGGGACGACGCTGCTCTCGACCTATACGCCGCCCGCGCCCGGGTCGGAGATCCGCTGCATGATCGGCTGGGAAGGCAACGACGGGACCGAGCGTCTCGTTATGGAACAGGCTTTCCAGATCGGCGCGCTCGCGGTTAACCGGAAGAAGGGCGCCGACAACGCGACCCTGCCCGTCGAGTTCCGCGGCGAGGTCGCCGCGTCCGGGTTCCCATTCCAGTACTTCACCGCCGGCACGATCCGCGGCTAGGGCGGGAACCATGACAACGAAGAAGGCGGGACCTCGCACGTCTCCGAACGGGCGCGGCCGGGCCGATCCCGGCGAGGTCCGCGACCTCGAACGCGAAGCCGCGGTCCCGCTCGCCGACGTCGTCGAAGACGCCGAGCGGGAAGCTCAGGCTCGGTACGAAGGCGTCGAGATCGGCGACGCGATCAGCTTCTACGGGCAGAAGTACCGGCTCGCGCCGAAGATCGGCTACATGCCTCTACTCGACTTCGCGCACGAGGCGAACAAGGGCTCGAACACCGAAGACCCGGCCGCGCTCGACGCGATGCGCGAACTACTGTGGCGCTGCTTTATCCTCGCTCCGCCATGCCGGCGGTGTGAGACCTGCCGCGGGACCGAAGGCGGGCCGTGCGAAGACCCGGACGAAGACGGTAACCGCTGCGGGCTCTGCGAACCATGCCGGAGCTTCGTAACGCCGGACCCGGAGTCCTGCGCGTCCTACGACCCGGGCGACTGGCCGGCGTTCCATCTCGCCGCGCTCGACCATGCGGCCGACGCGGAAGACCTCTTCGACGTCGTCCGGCAGGTCATGACGGCGGTTACCGCTCGCCCTACACGTCGGCGCTCCGGCTCGCAGCAGCCGGCGCCGAACGGTTCGCCGAGATCGAAGGAGCGCTCGTCCTCGCGGCGGGCTCCGCCTGGGGCGGAGGATCTAGTAACGATCGACGAGCTAGTCCGCTAACCGGCATGTCCGCCCGGCTCTTCTGCAACGTGGTCTATTCGATGCTGGCTGGGCAGACGGCGGGCGACCCGGAAGCGCGGGAGAAGCTCGACGCCGCGCTCTACGAGCCACTCGAAGGGACCGCCGCGGCGACGTCGAAGTTCCTGCGGAACCTTCAAGGCTGGGGTGACGAGTAGTGGCTATCCCGCTCGCGACCGCCTGGGTCAAGATCAAGCCCGACCTTAAGACGTTCCCGAAGGAGACCGAAGAGGGGATCGGCCGCGCCCGGCTCGACCGGGTCGGCGATAAGGAGGGACGGAAGTTCGGGAGCCGGTTCACGTCCGGCTTTAAGTCGCTCATGAAAGGTGCGCTCGTAGGGACCGGCGCGATTCTCGCCGCCGGGCTCGCGGGCGCCGTTGTCGCGCTTAAGAACGTCTTCGACGCCGCCCGCGACGCCGGTAAGGTTCTCCGGCTAACCGAAGCCGTCATTAAGTCCACGGGCGGCGTAGCGCACGTTACGGCGAAGCAAGTCTTCGAGCTATCGCAGCGTCTATCCGAGCAGTCCGGGATAGAAGACGACGTCGTCCAGGCCGGCGCTAACATGCTCCTGACGTTTAAGAACATCCGGAACGTCCAGGGGAAGAATAACGACGTCTTTAACCAGGCGACGACCGTTCTCGTCGATATGACGGCGGCGATGCGCGGCGGAGACGTCAACGCGGAGAACCTCCGGAAGCAGGCGATCCAGCTAGGGAAGGCTCTTAACGACCCGGTTAAGGGCATGTCGGCGCTTAAGCGCGTCGGTGTCACCTTCTCGGACGCGCAGGTCAAGACGATAAAGCGGCTCGTCGATACCGGGAACGTCCTCGCCGCCCAGAAGATCATTCTCCGGGAGCTTACGTCCGAGTTCGGCGGAGCCGCGAAGGCGACCGCCGACCCGTTGAAGCGGTTCTCGGCCGCGTTCCACAACATCGAAGAGGACGTCGGGCTCCGGCTAATGCCGATTCTTAGCGGGCTCGCGAACTGGATCCTTACGACCGGGATCCCGCGGTTCGACGACTTCTGGAAGCACGTCGGCGCGCCCGCCGCGAAGAAGGCGATAGGCGTCGTTAGTCAGGCTTGGAACCTGCTCTCGAAGGGTGCTCCCGGGCCGGTCGCCCCGGCGGGTCATGCTCCGGCGAAGCCGCCGGAGGTTACCGGCTGGCAGAAGACGGTACTCACCGTCCGGAACGTGATCCTGACCGATATCGTCCCGGCGGTAAAGGTCTTCTTCGGCTGGGTCTCCCGGATCTGGGGACAGCTAGTCGTCGTCGGCGCGCAGATGTGGCCGATCTGGCGGGACGTGTGGAAGTTCGTCACGCAGCTATGGGCGGCGGTCGTCCTGCTGTGGAAGGCGTGGGCTCCGATAGTCGGGCCGGTTCTTAAGCTCGCCCTAGCCGCGCTCGTGATCGTCCTCCGGCTCGTCGGCTGGGTCCTCTCGCATGTGATCGGCCCGGCGATAGTCCTACTGGCGAAGTTCTCGCTCGCCCTATCCCTGTCCATGCGGAAGGACTTCTCGCTCGTCGGTAAGGCGTGGTCCGCCGTCTGGTCGTCGGCGCGGGCGTTCTTCGCGACGTTCGTCGATATCGTCCTCGGCTACTTCGGCAACCTCTTGCACGCCGCGGCGACCGCGTTCGGGTGGATACCCGGGATCGGCGGGAAGCTAAAGACCGCGGCGAGCCACTTCGACACGTTCCGGAAGAACGTCAATAACTCCCTGACCGGGATAAACGGGCGACAGGTAACGGTCGGCGTGAGCTTCTCCGGGAAGGAGCTATCGGGCGCGTACTTCTCCGGGCAGGCGTCGCGGCGGTTTAAGGCGAAGGGCGGGCCGATCACCGGGCCGGGCGGCCCGACCGCCGACCGGGCCGGGCTCTTCGCGCTGTCGAACGACGAGTACGTCGTCCGCGCTTCGTCGCACCGGAAGTACGGGTCGTCGGCGATGGACGCCGTTAACCGCGGGACGGCGGACATCCAGTACCGGGCCGAAGGCGGGCCGGCCGGGCTCCGCGTCCATGCCGATACGCCGCCCCAGAGCGTCGTAAACCGGATCGTGAACCAAGCGGTTCTCGCGATGGCGGCGAAGCTCCGGCCCGCCGGGAGCGCCTCGATAGTCGCCGACGCGATGCGCTGGATCGGGAAGATCCCTTACGTCTGGGGCGGGACTCGCGTCCCGGGCGGAGCCGACTGCTCCGGGTTCGTCCAGACGATCTACGGCCGGCATGGTATCCGGGCGCCGCGGACCTCCGAGGCGCAGGGAGCTTGGGTCCGGCAGTCGCCGCCGATCCCGGGCGGGCTCGCGTTCTACAACTCGCCCGCGGGCGGACCTCCGCCGGGTCACGTAGCGATCGTCGGCCGTAATGGGATGGTCATATCGCAGGGCGGCGGGCTCGGACCTCAGTACGTCCCGCTCCGGTCTATGGCGCTCATGTTCACCGGGATCCCGCCGGGCGGGTTCCGCGGGTTCGCGGGCGGCGGGCGGATCACGGAGCCGATTCTCGGGATCGGCCGCTCCGGGCGCCGGTACTCGTTCGGCGAGTCCGGCGAAGAGACGGTCGTCCCGGGCCGGTTCTCGACGCGGCGGCTCGAAGAGCGGCTCGACCGGCTGATCGCCGCGGTCGAGCGGAACGCCGCGCAGACCGGCGCCGCGGTCGGCGACGCGCTTAACGGAGCTTCCCGTTCCGCCGCTTACGCGGCCCGGTACTCGGTGGGGTGAGGCGTGGTCGGCGATTCCCTAGTCGTTAACGGAGTGATCGAGCTACTCGGCGGCGGAGTCCCTTCGACGCAGCCGTCGTGCGCCGGGGCGATCTTCCGGCTCGGGAAGGACTTCGACCTCTCCGCGCCGCAGATGACTTCGGAGAAGGTCTCCGGGCTCCTACTCGCGGGCGAGCAGATTACGCAGCTACGCGCCGGGAACCGGGCGCCGCGGATCCCGGTCGTTATCAACGTCCCTTCGACGGGCGACCTCGTCGCCGACCGGCTGACGCTCTCGGCCGCCCGCGAACTACTCCTACAGACGACCGCGCAGGAACGGTGGTCCCTCGTCTGGACCCGCGACGGCGGGCTCCCGCTCGTCTTCGACTGTCAAGGGCTCGCGTCGATCACGGTCGAGCATTCGCTCATCTATCACCGGTCGCTCGTCTCGCTCGTCGAGATCGACTTCGAGGCGCTCCCGTACGGCCGGTCCGACGACGCCGAGCTTCTCGTCTTCCCGGCGCCGTCGCAGATCTGGGACCAACCGCCCGCGTCGGTGACTATCGACGGGATGACGGTCGCGACGTCGTTCCTAACCGGCGACGTCTCGACGTACGAAGGCGGGATCGGGACGACCCTCGCGGCCGGGAACTGTTCCGTCGCCCGCTCGACCGCGCAGTTCCACGGCGGAGCGGCGTCGCTCGCCGTCACCGCGACCGCCGCGGCGACTATGCAGTACCGGCATTGCAACCCGGCGACGTTCGACGCCAGCGGGATCATGACCGGCGGGCTCGCCGTCCTGCCCGGAGATACGGTCGCGGTCTCCGCGTTCTCCCGCGCCGCGACGACCGCCCGGTCGGTTAACGTCGGCGTGGACTTCTGGGACGCGGCCGGGACGCAGGTCGGCTCGACGCTCCGCGGGTCTAACGTTACGAACTCGAATGCGAACTTCACGACTAACCCGACGTGCTCGGTAACGGCTCCGCAGGGCGCGGTATGGGCGGTCGCGAGCCTGCAGGTCGTCTCGCCGGCGAACGGCGAAGTCCACTACTTCGACGACCTGACGATGAACCGCGGCGCGGTCTACTCGGCCGACGACCCGGCGACGTGGGCGCTCTCGACGATTACCGCGGTCTCGGGTCAGAACTCGGCCCGCTGGCTCCGCGTCCTAGGCGACTCGCCGGTCTACGACCACACGCTAGCGTCGGCCGTCGATATCACCGGCCGGACGAAGCTGACCTTCTGGCTCGGGCTCGCGACGAGTTCGACCGGTTACGCGCACTGGCATAAGGGGACCGCGTCGTTCGCGATCACGCTCTACGACGCGCAGGGCGACCCGTGCTCGTTCGGGATCAAGCAGGTTAAGGTAGCCGCTTCGGCGCTCCTAGCTAAGCCGTACTGGCAACTGATCACCGCGCATATCCCGCAGTCGATACCTAACTTCGACTACACGACGGTTTCCCGGTACAAGATCCAGGTCTGGAATCAGTGGGATCCCACGGTCCCGCAGGCGACGCTAGAAGCGTCCGCCTACCTGTGCTCGGTTACCGCGTCGGCGACCGCGACCGGGTCGCCCGTTACCCGCGGCTCCTGGTACACGCTCCCGGGGATCATCGGGACCGCCCGGGCGCCGCTCGCCGTTCAGCTACAGCCCGGTCTTAGCTCCTATTCGACGGTGGTCGAGTTCACGACGGCCGGGTCGAACAACTGGACGAGCCCGGTCGGCGTGACGAAGCTCGACAAGGTCGAAGCGTGGGGCGCCGGCGGCGGCGGAGCGGGCCGGACCGGGTCGGGCGCGTGGGGTGGCGGCGGCGGCGGCGGCGGAGCCTACACGATGAAGCGGAACGTCACGATCACCGCTTCGACGCTCTACCATCCGATCGTCGGAACCGGCGGGACCGGCGGAGCGGTCGGGACCATGGGACTAGGCGGTAGCCCGTCGTACTTCGTCGCCGACGCCGGGGTAACGACCCGCGCCAGCGCCGGTAACGGCGGCTGGCAGGGTTCGACGTCGGGCGGCGGTAAAGGCGGACCCGAAGCGTCCGACGCCGACTTGGCCTACGCCGGCGGGAACGGATTCCAGTCGAACTACCTACAGCACAACTACGGCGGCGGCGGCGGGTCGAGCGCCGGGACCGGCGCGGCCGGGGCGAGCGCGACCAGCCGGTATGGAGCTACGCCGCCGACCGGCGGCGGGCCGGGCGGTTATGGCGGCTGGTCGGGCGGCGGCCCGGGCGCGGGCAGCGTCCCGACGACCGGGCCGGGCGGCGGCGGCGGCGGAGGCGCAGACCAGAATGGCGGCTTCGCCGGCGCGAACGGCGCGAACGGGAAGATCCGCCTAACGTACGGCGCGACCGGGATCCTCCCGCTCGCTTCGGTGCTCGTCCACATGCCAGGCCGGGACGCGACGCCGCGGCTCTCGCCGCTATGCGCGGTCGGGACCGGCGGCGATACGCCGAACGGCGCGACCGACTACACCGTCCCGGCGGTCGCGAACCTCGCCGCCCGCTTCGACGGGTCTTATACCGTCTACCTGATCGCGAACACATGGAACACGGGCGCGAACTCGAGAACCGTCACGGTCACGGTTAAGCAGTTCGCCTACTCCGGCGGGCCGTCCGTGACACAGGCGCTCGCCCGGACGCTGATCCCGAACAACGACGTCGTTAACGGCTACGTCGAGATGGGCGTTATCTCGCTCCCGCTCGCCGAGATCGCGCCCGGGAACACCGACTCCTACTTCGCCGTCTCGGTCAACGACACGAACACGAGCGACCGGTTCTACGACGTCCTGTTCCTCGATACCCAAGGGCAGACCGTCCTACTGAACTCGACCGGGACGGCGTTCGCGAATAACGTCTGGCTCGACGTCGCCGACCTCGACCGGGATCAGGGCGGGTTCTTCGCGTCCGATACCGACCGGGACCGCGCCCGGTCGTGGCTCGTGAACTGTGACCCGGCTTCGACGAGGATCTCGGGCGGCCCGCTCTCGGTCATGCCGAACGCTAATAACCGGGTGCTCGTCTACGCGCAGCAGGGGAACCCGGGCGCGTCGATGACCTACTACCCGCACTGGTGGGAAGACAGGCTCCAGTGAGCGACGCGAGCGAGAAGGCGTACGCGCTCGAAGCGCGGCTCGCCGTTCAGGTCGTTGAAGGGTGGACGATCGCGTTCGAGGCGATTAAGGGCGGCGACACCGGGCGTACGTCTACGACTCTCGCCGACGACCCTGATCTGACGTTCGCCGACGTGCCGGCCGGTACGTATATGGCTGACTGGGATCTACTTTACGACGGCGGGTCCGGCGCGAACGAAGGCGATTTCAAGTTCCATATCACCGCGCCGGGCGGGGCGACCGCGAACCTCTCGGGGATCGTCCGGCTCGCGTCGGACGCCGGGAATCTCCATCAGGGGATCGTCGCTACTGGCGGATCGTCGATCATCGCCTACACCAACGGCGTAGGCACGACGTATGGGATCTCGATGCACGGCAACATCGTTATCGCTACGCCGGGGACGGTCGCCCTGCGGTGGGCGTGCGGGACGAACACCGGTACCAGCTCCCACGCGCTAGCCAATTCGCGCATGGCGCTCTACAGGAGGATCTAACGATGACCACTCCGCCGATCATCGGGCCGGGACACTCGTCGGTAACCCGGCAGCAGCTAGACGAGGCAATCGCGGGCGTCGCGGCCGGGCTCGGCGAGTACCTCAACAACACGAACGCGCCGAAGCGGCTCGCCGAGACGATCGCGTCGATACCATCGGCGACGCTCGAAGCCGCCCCGGACGCGGTCCCGCCCGGGTTCGGCTATACGGCCGATCAGGCGTTCGCTATCGGCACGTTCGGAAACATGCTGACGACGCTGCTCGCATGGTGGACGGCCGGGACCGCGGCGGCGTCGCAGACCGCGCCGATACCGGCCGAGCACGCGGTTAAGTTCGTCGGGCTCTAAATGCGCCCGGGTCTAACCTCGCTCGTCACCTACCCGGCCGCGGGCGGAGCGCCGATCCCGCTCTCGACGCTCGCGCACGTCTCGCCGCCCCGGTACTCGTGGGCGATCCCGGGCGGCTGTGCCCAGCTATCGGCGACGCTTTTTAAGCCGCCCCGGTGGCGTCATGAGGCGATCCGGAACGGGAGACAGCTCGCGGCGATCCGCGGCGGGTCGGTCGTATGGTCCGGCTGGCTCGACGAGCCGCAGCCGACCGATAGCGGCTGGCAGCTACAGGCGCACGGCGCGGGCGGCGAAGCGGTCAACTACCGGGCGATCTACTCCGCGCCGTGGGCTTCGTCGAGCCCGAACGACGTCGTCGATCAGGCGATAACCCGCGGGCTCGACTGGATCCGGGTAACCGATATCTCCGGCGTCTCCGGACTGTGGATCGGCCAAGCTCCGGACTCGGCTAGCTCGAACGTCGGCGACGTCCTCTCTACCGTCTGCCATAAGGGCGGGCTCACCTGGGAAGTACGGACGCTCGCCGGCGGGAACTATCTCTACGTCTTCGCCCTACCGACCGTCGCGAACCGGCTTCTCGTCGCGACCGGAGCCGTCCCTACGACGGTCACCGATGGCGCGGACGTGATCTATCTCCGGTATCAGGCGACGTGGGATACGACGAAGACGCCCGCGACCTACGCGACGACGAGCGTCCTCAACCAGCCCATGATCGACGCGACCGGCCGGCGGGAAGACTACGCCGACCTCTCGTCCGCCGGGACCATGTCTTCCGGCTCCGCTCAGACGGTCGGGAACAACGTCCTTAAGCGGTTCACGCGGGCGGCGTTTACCGAGCCGTTCGTCGCCGGAGCCGCCGACCTGCTCAATATGGGCGGGAGCCCGGTAGACCCGGGCGTCTTCTACGCCGATGGTCTCCCGATGGTTTGCAAGCTGCTCTTCGCCGACTTCGCCTACGGCGGCGAGATCGCCTACGGGTCGCCGACGTTCCTAGTCGGGTCCTACGAGTGGGACGACGCCGCGCTCGTCGCGACGATTACCCCGTTCGAGTCGATCCGCCACGACTTCTCGACGCTGCTCGCGACCGCCGTCGATACGCTCCCGGTCCGCTCCCGCCCGACCTCGAAGACGACGAAGAAGAAGAAGAAGTAGAAGGGACAGGCCACCATGCCGATACGTGGGATCGACTACGCCTTCCTGCCGCACCCGAGCCCGGCCGCGATGAAAGCCGCCGGGATCCACTGGGCCGGCCGGTACGTCTCGCCGCTCGCGGTCAACGACACGAACGGGAAGAACCTCGTCCCGGCCGAATGCAAGGCGCTGCTCGCCGCCGGGATTGAGCTCGTCTTGTTCGCCGAGCAGGGCTCGGGACGGATGCTCGGCGGGCACGCCGCGGGCGTCGCCGACGCGAAGCACTTCGATTCGGTCGCCGGCGCGATGAAGCTCGGCGGGATCGCGATGTACTGTGCGGCCGACTTCGACGCGAGCCCGGCGCAGCAGGCGCCGATTAACGCCTATCTCGACGGCGCGGCGTCGGTCGTCGGCCGGAACCGGACCGGGATCTACGGCTCCTTCTACGTGTGCAAGCGGGCGCTCGACGCGGGGAAGGCTCACTTCGCCTGCCAGACGGTCGCCTGGTCGGGCGGGCAATGGGAGCCGCGGGCGCATATCCGCCAGCATCTACAGATCAATGTCGGCGGCGTCTCGGTGGACTTCGACGAGGCGATGAAGGCGGACTTCGGCCAGTTCCCGCGGCCGGCGGTCGCGGCCGATCCTCCGCCGAAGCCGCCCGCCGCCCCGGTGTTGAAGCTCGCCGATGGTAAACGGTCGTTCCGGAAGCTCGTCCAGGCGGACGGGACGACGCCGCTCCGGGCGCTGTGGCTCATGGCGCATGACCCGGCGAAGGAGAAGGCCGGGCACTGGGGACGGGTGCAGGAGGCGTTCCTAGCGCTCGACGACTTCGATAAGATCCCGCCCGCCGGCATGGTCTACTGGGTCGGCTGACCGTGCGGCCGGAACCGGGAGACCTGCTACTGACCCGGTCGTCCGGGTTCGCCGGGGCGATGATCCGGCTCGGCGCGGCGTTCCGCGACCGGCCGAACCTCGTTAATCATGTCGCGATCTTCACCCATACGGACGCCGCGGGCGTCCCGTGGTGCGCGGAAGGGCGGCCGGGCGGCTTCGGCTGGCGCGACGCCCGTTCCTATCTGGCGTCGCGGTGGACCGTCTCGAACCCGGGTCAGGCGAAGACGGTTAAGCAGCGGCGGGAGATCGTCGCCGAAGCTCGGGCGATGCTCGGCGCCGACTACGACTGGGGAGCTATCGCCCGGGACGCGGCGGGCGCGTTCGGGCTCGACCACGTCTGGCGGCTTAAGTGGGGGAGGTCCGGGACGGTACCGGGTCAGGTCGTCTGCTCGTCCGCGGCGGCGTGGCTCTACCGGAAAGCCGGGCTCGCCTGCCCGCCCGGGGAGCGGGAGGTAACGCCGGGCGACTGGCTCGCGCTGATCGTCGAATCCGGCTGGCAGACGGCCGAACCGGAGAAGGGTAGGTAGGTCATGGCAGGAGCAGGAGGTCCCGTCGAGTCGAAGGCGGTCGCCGGGCCGACGACCGCGGCGCTCGTCGGCTATATCTCGTGGGCGATTATTACGTTCGTCCCGGGTGTTAAGGACAACGTCCCGGCCGATCTACAGGGTCAGATCCCGGTCGTCGTCGGCGCGGTTCTCGCCGCTATCGCCGCGTACTATGCGCCGCATACGCACCGGCCCGACCTCACCGAGCCACTAACGCCGGTCCAGGGGGAGATAGAGAACCGATGACGACTAGCCAGCTTAAGAAGGTCCAGCCGTCCGCGCCGACGCTAACGTCCGCGACGGCGGTCGCGGGCGGCGGGTCGATGCCCGCTACGCAACAGTTCTACGTGATTACCGCGCTCGTCGGTAGCGGCGGCGGCGAGTCCGCCGTCTCGACCGAGCGGAACGCTACCCCGGCCGCGGGCGGTCACATCGACTTGGTAATCGGCGCGAGCCCGGCCGGGACGACCGGCATCCGGATCTACCGCGGGACGGCGACCGGCGCTCAGAATGTCCTAGTCGCGCAGATCGCCGGAGCGTTCTCCGGGACGTTCACCGACACTTTCTACGCGGGCGTCGCCGGGACTCCGCCGGCGACCGCCGCTTGGGGGAACGTGACGAAGAGCGGCGCGAACCCGACGAAGGCGAACGTCCCGGCCGGGACGCCCGCCGGGCTCGGACAGGCGCTCGTCGAAGCCATGGCGATGTGGACGTGTGTCGGGACCGCGACGACGGCCGGAACGTCGAATCAGGCGAGGATCGGCGACAAGGTAGCCGCGGGCGCCGGGTTCGATCTACAGGAGGTCTAGGTCGGCGTCGTAGACCATTCGGTCGTGTAGACGACGCGATCGACGAGCTTCCCGCCATGCTCGCCGATCCACTTCTCGGCCGCGGCGCGGTCCCGGAACGGCATCGGGTCACCGGCCGTCCGTACGGCGTACTGCTGATCTACGGCGGCGACGGCCCGGCCGTAGATCGACGCCGGGACCGGCTCGGTCATGAGCGCCGGAAGCGCCGGAAGATCCGCGGCTCGTAGATCGGCTTGCCCGCGGCGGCGAGCGAGTTCCCGTTGCTAAAAAAGTTTCCGTCCATGGGTCGAACTTACGTCCCGGATCCGGAACCTACTAGTAGAGACCGGTCCCGGCCAGCCTCAGCACTTCGGGAGAAGTCTCCCGGCCCGCGCCCGGTAGCGGTAGGCGATCCGGGCCGGTTCCGGCCGGGATAGGGGCACGCTCCAAGCGCCGGAGAGCCGGGATCGGTCTCCCTAACGAAAGGTCTAACTATGGACTTCGGCCCGTACCCGGCCCGCGTCGTCAACGTCCACGACGGCGACACGGTCACGCTCGATATCGACCTCGGCTTCGATCACCTGATCTCCGGGACCGACTTCGACGGGAAGACCCGGCTCGCCTGCCGGATCTTCGGCATCAACGCGCCCGAGCTATCGACGACGCCCGGGACCGACGCGCTCGACTTCGCCCGCGGGCTCCTTAAGCCGGGCGACCGCTGCCAAGTCGTCTCCCACGGGTGGGATAAGTACGGCGGCCGGTTCGATGGGACGATCACGCTCGCGGACGGCCGGGACTTCGCCGCGACGATGCTCGCCGCGGGACACGCGGTCGTCCTCAACGTCCACTAACCCGGCGCCGCTCCCACCATGGCCGGCCGGTCGCCATCTCGGCCGCAGCCTTCGCCGCGACTTCGCGGAGTAGACAGCCGCAGGAGCGGGTTAGGCCGCGGCATACGTTCTTAAGGAGCGGCGAGACCTCGTTACCGCAGTCGCAGCGGACCCGGACCCGCCGCTCCTTACCCGGCTCCGGGTCCGGCGCGAAGATGACGACGAGCCGCCCGTAGCGGTCGCCGGGAGCGGGATTGTACTTCCGCGGCCGGCTCATGAACCCTAGTGTCTCCCCTAGGGGGGCAGCGAGACTAGAAGCCCTGCGCCCGCCGCGGCGCTGTACGCGCCCGAGCGAGTAGAACCGTGGCAATACGGAGGCATAGCCACGGAACCCGAGCCGTCTCCGTGGCTCTCAGAGCCGCGTAACAGTTAGAAGCGCCCGCCCCGGGCTAGTCCCGGGAGCGGGCGCTTCTCGCCGTTCTAGGCTCCTAATCCTCCGCGGTGTAGTAGGCGGTCCGGCCGGTCTTGTTGACGAGGTCGGCGATGACGTTCCAAAGGTCGGAGTTCCACTCGTCGCCGCGCATGGCTTCGGCGATCCGGTCGAGCGCGGACCGGTCGTCGAGTTGCGGTTCGGGCTTCGCAGACTCGGGCATCCCGGGAAGCGGCGCGCTCATGACGTCGGCCCGCCCGTCCCGCGTCCCGCGTCGAACGCTTCGCCCGGGCCGAGCCCGGCCGGGCCGTCCGGGTCACCGGGACAGTCCGGGCAGCGCCGCGTAGGCGACCCGGCGACGCTCGCATCGACCGGGATCCGGCCCGCGCCGGAGCAGGTCCGGCAGTCCAGGTCCGGGACGCCGAACGGTTCCGCCGGGCCGAACGCGGCGCGGAGTTCCCGGGCGCAGGCTAGGAAAGTCGCCGCGGTCGCCGACCGGATCTCCGTCGAGACTTCGCCGTCCCGGCGTTCGGGCGCGGCGGCTCTCGCCGACATTTCCCATTGGCTAGCGAGGTCCCGGGCGCGGTCGCCCGCGGGAGGCGCGGCGCGGTGCTTATCCCACCCGGACGCCATGCCGGCGCGGAAGATCCGGGCGGCGATCCCGCGGACGGCCCGCTTCCACTTCTGCTCTTCGTAGTCGGTCCCGCCGGTCGGCGACGAGACGGCGAGGATCTCTTCGACCATGCGGTCGAGCAGGTCGCCGCCGTCGCCGAAGAACGGCTCGCCGCGGAACTCGAACCCGAGCCGGTGAGAATGATCCCGGAAGATCCGCCGGACCATGTCGGCGAACTCCGGGTCGGAGATCCCGCGGTCGGCGAGCGCGCCGACGAGTTCGGCGACTAGCTCGTTCAGCGACGCGAGGTTCGACGCTACCGGTCCCGGCCAGCCCGGGTCGGACGGGCTCGTCGGGATCTCGCGGATAGCAGGGAGCGCGGCGCGGATCTCGGCGAGTATCTCGTCGCCGGTCATCGTCGCCGGGTCGGGCTTCGTAGTCATGGTTCACCTATCTCTCGTCGTATCCGGACGCGGAACCGAGCGCGCCCGGATGCCGGCCGTTACAGCCGGAATCGGTCGGGCAGCCGCAGCCGAGCCGCGGTCCCGGGAGGATCTCGTCCCGCTCGGCCCGGTGCCCGCCCGGGTCCGGGCAGTCGGCGGGCGGAGCCGAGTCGAGCCGCTTCCGGCAGTACGGGCACTCGTCGAGCGAGTAGTCGAGCCCTAGGGTCATGAGCTTTCACCCTTCCACTTCGCGAGGTCGTCGGCCGGCCAGCGGTCGAGAACGACCATAAACAGGGCGTCGAAGTCGCGCTCCGGCCAGCGGTGCCCGCGGGACGCGAGCCAGAGCCGGATCGTCTGTTCGAGCGACCTCGCCGACCCGGGGTAGCGGACATGCGCGGAGACGTCGGACGCCCAGAATTGGGCGGCTAGCTGCTCGACCTCCCGCGGCTCGCCGCGCCCGGCGAGGATCTCGTCGTAGCGGGCTCGGAGCCGCCGGTCTACCTCTTCGGAGACGGCGTTCGAGACGGCGATCTCTTCGTCGCCGAACATGACCTCCGCGGTCTCGTCGCCGCGGGGAAAGTAGCCTTCGAGCGCGTCGATCAGGTAGACATTCCCATCTACGTAGTCATGGACGGTCGTAAGGTCCGGTAGCTCGGCCGGGAGGATCCCGCGCTTCTGGTGGTCGGCGATCATGGCCATAACGTCGTCGGCGAACTCGGCGACCGTCTTCTCCGGCCGGTCCGCGGTTCCGGTAGTCATGACAGGTTCCCGAGCTTCGCGTCGATCCGGTCGAGAGACTCGACGATCCCGTCGAGTAGCCGCCCGACCTCGGTCCCTTCCGGGAGCGTCTCGGAGATCTTGTCGAGCCCGGTATCGAGCGTCCCGGCGACCTCGCCGAGCCGGTCGTCGGTCCGGTCGCGGATCTCTTCGAGCGTCCCGGACGCCGCATTAACCGACTCGGTCAGGAGCCCGAGCCGCTCGGCGACGAGTCCGAGCATGTCGCCGACATAGAGCGTCGCCCGGACCTGCGCCTTCTCCATGTCGCCGGACCGGCGGGCGAGCCGCTCCGCTCCGGAGAGCTTTCCCTTCCATCCGGAGTCGGCGTCGAGCCAGAAGTCGGCTTCTTCGATCAGTTCGGCGGCTTCCCGCCCGTTCGAGGGTCTCGTCGTATTCATGGTCCCTAGTCCCTTCTCCTAGGTCGCCGGGACGACTGTCCCGGTCGGCGGGCCGGACCCGGGCTCGCGGGTCCGGCCTACCCACCGGTCAGGCGTCGGCGAGAGCGACCTCGCGGGCGAGCCGCGTAGCCTTCGCCTTAATCCGCTCCGGCTTGATGATCGTCCGGTTAAGCCGCGTCTCCCACGTACGGGCGGTCCGGACATGGTCGAGATACTCGACCGCGCCTTGGATGAGCCCGAACGCGGTCCCGTCGATCCCGGCTCCTTCGACGGTCGTCGAACCGAGAATCGCCCGGAGCGCGGTCCGAGCCTCTTCGATGTTCCGCGAGACCCGCTCCGTAATGAGACCTTCGGGCGGCGTCGGGATGAACTCGCGGACGAACAGTTCGGTCTGGCCGGCCGTAACCGGGATCCCGAGAAGCTCGTTCGCGATCTCGACGTACTCGCGGATCTCCCGGCGGACGCCGCGGATCGCGTCCCGGGCGTCTTCGACATGGTCGCGCCAGTTCTTCGTGTGGCGGAAGGAGAAGGTAAGACCGGTCCGGTCGCCTTCCGCTTCGGCCGCCCGGAACGTGTTCGCGCAGACGATCCGGACCATGGTCGCCCGCGCCGCGGTCGAACCGCCCGCGTCATGGCGCGACGTAAGCGCGACATAGGGCATGGTGAGCGACCGGTCGCCCTTGACGGCGATGGGCTCGTCGAGCCGGACGAGCATCCAGACCTTCGTACCGCCCGCGAGCGACCCGCCGGTCTCGACGCGGAGGTTATCGCGGTCCTGTTCGAGAACCGCTTCGAGGATCTCGCCGAACGCCGAGTGACGGATAACCTCGTAGCTCGCCTTCGTACAGGCGAGCGTCTTCGTCGGGTCGTCGTCCCGGCCGACGCGCTGCCACCCGTCGATAGCGGGGTAGGCGGTCTCGCGGACCATGCGGACGACGCGGTCGATCTTCTCGCCTTCGGTACCGTCCGTCCCGAGCATGATCCGAGCGATCTGGACGCGGAGCGCGTCGTCGTCGAGATCCGACCGGTAGACGTCGAACGGCTCGGGATCCCAGTCGAGACCGGCCAGGACCCGAGCCGCTTCCCATGAGTTCGGGTAGTCGGCGAGGACTTCGCCTTCCCGGTGCCACGGGACCTCTCGGACGGAGAACATTTGATCGACTTCGGCTGGCATGTGGATTCACCGATCCTTGCTGGTAGGAGACCCGGGCGGTTCCCGGCTCGTCCCGTAGACCTAAGTCTACGCGGCGGGTCGGACATAGCGCTAGGCGAGTCGGACAGCTAAACTTAGGAGAAGTTCTAACCGAACGAGGGGAGATTCCGATGGAAGCGACACGGCGACGGCCGAACCGGTCCGTCGCGCTCGACCTGGCCGAAGTCCGTAGGCTCCGGTGTTACCGCGGGCTCTCCTACTCCGAGCTAGGGCGGCTGACCGGCTACTCCGACGTTCACGTCGGGCTCGTCGAGCGCGGGCTCCAAGGCGCGAGCCCGAAGTACGCCCGGGCTCTCGCGAAGGCTCTACTCGGCCGCGAAGACCGGCTCTCCCAGATCCTTAAGGCGGAGACGTGAACGGCCCGGTAGTCCCGGCGGGTACCCGCGGGCTGTTCCTTACCGCGCTCGTCCTCGCCGTCTTCGCCGACCATCCCGCGCTAATGTTCGGCGTCGCTCTCGCCGCCGGGATCGTGCTGCTCGGCGCCTACCTTCTCTTCCGGTACGCGCTCGCCTGCTGGGACTACTGGCGCTTCGTTCGGACCGGCCGATGGGCTACACAGGAGGTCCGGGTCGGCGGCGAGACGATCCTCGTCCGGGATGCCGGGTTCCGGGTCTCTCCGCCGAGCCCGCCCGACGCCTAAGCTCTAAATCCTGGATGGTGAACCATGAACCGCGGGTCAACCTTCGCGCTCCCGGTCGTCGGCTCCGCCGGGCTCTGGCTCTACGCCGGGACGCCCGGTTCCTGGGCCGGGCTTACGCTCGCCGAGCTATTCGCGCTCTCCCTATGGCCGCTCGCCGTCGTCGCGGTCGCGGTCGGCGTCCCGTACTGGCTCGCGCTAACCGTCCCGCGGACGTGGCGCGCCGACTGGCGGAACCGGGACGGCGCTCCGCCGCGGAACGAGCAGCGATCGTCGAGAATCCCGGCCCGGTACCGGCGGGCCGTCCTCTTCGCCGACCGCGCCCGCTGCGTCTACTGCGGGAGCGGGCTCGTCGTCGTCGTAGACGAGCTACACCTCGACCATAAGACGCCTTGGTCGTGGGGCGGGCTCTCGAAGCTCCCGAACCTCTTCGTCCTATGCGGCGAGCACAATCTAGTGAAGATGACCTTCTGGGTAGACGCCCGCGGCGTCGAGCATGGGAAGACGTCGGACCGGGCGACGGCCCGGGAGATCTTCGCCGCCGAGCGGCGCGCCCGGTGGAACCCGGCCCGGTGGTGGCGGATCGCTTGGAGCTTCTCATGATCGCGAAGAAGCGGTCGCCGCTCCGCGTCCGGAAGATTATCGCGCAGCATTACGCCCACCCGTCGCAGAGCTATACGACGTGCGGGCGGCTCGTCGGCCCGTCGCTCGACTACTCGACCGATTTCGACGAATGGAAGAAGAACGTCCGCGGCTTCGCCTGCTGCTCCTGCCGTCGCTACCTAGGGCTCCCGACGTGAACGGCGGGCTCGTCGGCCCGGGCGGGTTTATCTCGAAGATCCGGCTCCGCCCCGGCGAGCTACTTCTCGGCTCCCGCGGGATCCCGGCCTACCCGGGCGACTCCGGGATCGTCTTCTATCTCGGGCACAACGAAGAGAACCTTCTCTACGTCGCGCCGCTCGGCGCTCCGCCGTTCCAAGAGCCCGAGTGGCCGTACCCGATCTCGGCGACGTGGATCCTCGTCGGCCCGGTCGGCGACCTTCCGTCCGAACACCCGCTCGGCGACGTCGCCGTCGCGTACCGGCGGGCGGTGGCGATGTGCCAGTAGCGACCGGCTCGCTCTGTACCGGCTACGGCGGGCTTGAAGCCGCGGTCGCTCATGTTCTCGGCGGCGAAGTCCGCTGGGTCGCCGATAACGACGCGGACGTCGCCGCGCTGCTCGCGCACCGCTACCCCGGTCTCCCGAACCTCGGAAACATAAAGCTGATCGACTGGGCCGGCGCGCTCGACTCCGGCGCGCTCGACCGGGTCCGGGCCGTAACGGGCGGCTACCCGTGCCAGCCGTTTAGCCATGCCGGGCGGCGACGCGGAACCGACGACCCGCGGCACCTATGGCCGTCGATAGCGGTCGCGGTCCGCGCTCTACGTCCGGAGTTCGCCGTCTTCGAGAACGTCTCGGGACACCTGTCGCTCGGCTTCGACGTCGTCCTCCGCGACCTCGACGGGCTCGGCTATGACGTCTGGTGGGTCGTCGTCCGCGCCGCGGATATCGGCGCGCCGCACGAACGGGCTCGCGTCTTTATCCTCGCGGTCCGCCGGGACGTCGTAACCGCCCCGGCGCCGTCCCGGTTCCCGTTCGCGATTCTCGAGTCCGGCCGGTGGATGCGCCCGCAGGAGACGCTGTTCGGCCCGGTCGAGTACGCCGGGACGTTCCCGACCGCCGGTTCGATGCGGGACGGGCGGGTCTACCGGGCGAACCCGCCGTCGCCGTACCGGGCGATAGGTCTTCTCCCGAGCCCGGACGCGGGCGGCTTCGGCGACAAGCCGGAGACGGTTATCGCCCGCCGGGAGCGGGAGCTAGCGAAGGGACAGAACGGGAACGGGTTCGGGCTGACTCTCGCGATGACCGTCGCGCTCGCGGGACGCGCCGAGACGCGGCTCCCGACGCCGACCGTCGCCGATTCCCGCGGGTCGCGGAATACGACGTCGCCGCGGCGGGACGGGTCGGCGCATCATGACGGGACGACGCTCGCCGACGTCGCGGATCTTCTCCCGACGCCGCGGGCGGCTCGCGGCGCGTCCGGGACAGAGACGATGTACGCGCTCGGCGGGCGGTTTTCGGCCGCGGACCGGCCGCAGGGCGAAGTCTTGCTTCCGACGCCGGAGCATTCGGACGGGTCGGGCGGG
>Ga0126383_10000104_pt1 | contig 39834 bp, 38 predicted proteins | sample PanSoiMetPlot_35_FD_96882 | JGI IMG/M metagenome (GOLD analysis project Ga0126383, IMG submission 96882) | Tropical forest soil microbial communities from Panama - MetaG Plot_35 | ecosystem: Environmental > Terrestrial > Soil > Tropical forest > Bulk soil | place: Panama | collected 2016-02-17 | reverse complement strand
TTGCCGCCGAGCCCGGAGCCTTTGAGGCGGGTCATCCAGGCTCCCTTGAGCTGCTTGACGTTGTCGACGTTGATCTGCTTCAGCGTCGAATAGCGCTGATTGGTCATGTTACCGCCGTTGGTGACCCAATCCTTGCCAACCGGGCTCTGCAGCAGCTTGTCGATTTCCGCGTCCGCCGCCTGCAACGATGCTGGTCCCAAAAACATCAAACCACCAGCGATCAATAACGGAATCAACCGCCGCACATGATGGCTCATTGTCTCCTCCCTGGTCTTTCACCACCTCAACCGGGTTTCCCCAGTCTCATCCCATTCTCGGGAACTCCTGAATAGCCGCCAAGCCGGGCGGTCATTCGACGATGACTTGCCCGTACATCCACGGGTGCGGTGCACAGATGTAATAGTAGTTGCCGGGCTCTGAGAAGGTGATGGTCTTCGACTGACCTTTCTCCAAGACGCCCGTGTCCCATTTGCCGACCTTGCCCGCCTCGAACGAGGTGGCCGTGTGCGGGGTGTCGCAAACATTGGTGAAGGTGACCGCGGTGCCTGCCTTGACCCGCGTGCGGGACGGTCCATAGGAATACTCGATATTATTGGCGCCGATGTTGATCGTGTCGACGCCGGCCGCGATCGGCCCCGCCGGCCCGGCAACGGTCATTGCCGCGGGAGGCGGCCACAGCGGCCCCAATTGCCCCTTCAGTGAGAATACCCAGACCGCATCGCCGTTTGCACTCAGCATCCCCTGGTTGCCGCCGGTGCCTATGGCGATGTATTCCTCGCCGTCGACCTCGTAGACCGCCGGGGTCGCGTCGGCCCCGAACCCCGTCTGGAATCGCCACAATTCTTGACCGGTCTTGGCATCGAGGGCGAGGAAATTCCCGTCAGGCTCACCGCGGAAGACAAGACCGCCGGCCGTCGTCGTCGACCCTCCGCCTCGACCGATGGGGTAAGGCGACTTGTCCTGCCAGACGATCTTGTTGGTGTTGCCCCCGATCGCGGTAAAGGTGCCGCTCATCGGCGAGCCGATTGGCGCCGCTTGGGTGCCGCCATCATAGCGCTTTCCCGAGCCCGTACTTGGTATCGTACCGCGCAAAGGCGCTGGTTCGGATTATACCGGAGACATAAAGGCTCCCTGTTTCGGGGTTGTAGGACATCGGCGCCCAATTGGTGCCGCCAATCCCCGAGGGCTGGATCAGCACCGGCTCCTCCCAGAACACCTCGAAAATGCAGCCGGCCTTTTCGTAGCCACTCGCCGACATCGGCTCAGCGCATTGCGGCACGATCGCGTCGCCGATCGGGAAAGGTTGCGTCTTTGCCGTCTTCTGCCGCGGCTCCTGGGGAACCGGGCGCTCCTCAATGCCGATCAGCGGCTTGCCGTTGCTGCGGTCGAGGATGTAGACCCAGCCGGTGCGGCCGGCCTGAGCGGCGGCCTTGCGTGGCTGGCCGTTGATCACCGTATCGAACAGGACGACCGGGCTCGCCGCATCATAATCCCAGATGTCGTGATGCACTTCCTGGAAATGCCAGGCATAGGCGCCGGTCTTGGCGTTCACCGCGAGCACCGAGGCGCAAAACAGATTGTCGCCTTCGCGCATGGACCCGTCGTAATCCGGCCCGCAATTGCCGACGGCGAAGTAGACGAGACCGAGCTCCGGATCGAGCGCCGGGGTGTTCCAGATCGATGCTCCGCCGCGCGAATAATGTTCGGTGCCGGCCGGCCAGGTGTCGCCGCCGGGCTCGCCTGGCGCCGGCAGCGTGTAGGCCCGCCACAGGATCTTGCCGGTCTTGGCGTCCATCGCGGTCAAGCGCCCGCGCACACCGAATTCGCCGCCGGTGATGCCGCTATAGACGATCCCGTCGAAATAGAGCGGTGCGGCGGTCATGCCGTAACCATTGTGCCAGTCCTCGACGGGAGTGCGCCACACCTCCTTGCCGGTCTTGATGTCGAGCGCGACCATATTGGCGTCGAGCTGACCCAGGAAAAGCATTCCCTCGCCCATCGCCAACCCGCGGTTCAGCCAGCCGCAGCAGACGGTCGAGATTTGCTGGCTGATCTGGGACCAATGCTCCCACAGGATCTCGCCGGTCTTGGCGTTGAGGGCGAAGACATCGTCGTTGCCGGTAACCATGTACATGATGCCGTCTCTGACGAGTGGCGTCGCCTCGAGTGAATACTTGCCACCGAGCCCGGAGCCCTTGAGGCGGGTCATCCAGGCTCCCTTGAGCTGCTTGACGTTGCTGGTGTCGATCTGCTTCAGCGTCGAATAGCGCTGGTTGGTCAGATTGCCGCCATTCGTCACCCAGTCCTTTCCGACCGGGCTCTGCAACAGCTTGTCGATCTCGGGATCCGCAGCCCAAACCGCGCCTGCTCCGGTAAGCGCAACGCTTAGCGCTGCCGATAGGATAACTCACTGTCTCTGCCGCATCGTTTCCCCCGTTTTATCGGTTACCCGTCTTTCACAAGTGTGCGCCCTTAACTTTACTCGGGTTCCCGGGCGTTTGCCAACCATCTCCACCTGATATTGCAGGGGAAAAGCAGGTCGAGAGAACGCCTCCGCGACACAAAGCCAGCCACGCAATATTTGGCGGGGCTATGCTTCTGGAGCGGCTGATGCGGCATCGTGGCATGCCGATTCGATATCATGCGATTGTGGCAATTGTTTAGCCGCCTACACTGACGAAGCGTCCGGTGGGGGATGTGGTTTAGCCCATACCGATAGCTCGCCTGGCGGCGGCGAGACAGACCTCCGGCCGGCCGCCAGCGTCTATGCGAATCCAATCGATCCCGCCCGGGTCGTGCCGCAACTGTTCGGCGAGAACTTCCGGGGACGCGTCGGATGCATCGCGTATGCGTCCGCGAATGCGGTCTGTCATGACTTGCGGCTGAGCTTCGAGCCAAAGCCCCGAAAACGGGATGGCCGCGGCGCGGGCGACTTCGGCGAACGAGCTGCGCTCCTCGTTCCGTAGCGCGACCGCATCGATAATGACCGTATATCCTGCGGCGAGACCTATAGCTGCTTTCCGGCATAGCGCGCCATAAACACTGCGCGAGGTTTCGCCGCTGTAGGCAGCGGCAGGCAGCCGTTCCTCCGGAGCGACGCCCAGCAGCAGCTTGCGCGTCACATCGCTACGCAGCACGCGGGCCCCAGGCCGCAGGCCCAGTTCGGGTGCGAGGCTGGCCGCCAATGTCGATTTGCCAGTGCCGCTGAGTCCGCCGATCGCGACGAGGCGGCACGGCTGCGGCTGGAGAAATCGTTCGGCGAGAGCGAAATAGCGACGTGCATCGCAGGTCATCTTTATGCCGGCAGCGGCACGTTCGGCGTGGTGCGAAGAGGTCGCCACGACATGGGCGCGGATCGCCGCCCGCAACGACAGAAAGAACGGCATCGCCGCGAGCCCGTCATCCTCCTCGGTGCGGTCCAGGTACCGGTTGAGTACGCGGTTAGCAAAACGCTCGAGCCCGCGATGCTCCAGATCCATTACCAGAAAGGCCAAGTCATAGAGGATATCGATGCTGGCGAGGGCCTCGTCGAACTCCAGGCAATCGAAAAGGGTCGGCTCGCCGTCGAAAAGGCAGATGTTGCGAAGATGCAGATCACCGTGACAATGGCGGACTTTGCCGGCGGCACGCCGTCGGTTGAGCAGCCCTGCGAGGGCCGCTAGCCGCCCTCGCCAATTCTCAAGCATCGCGTCGACGCGACCGGGGCTGAACCCGGCGTCGCTCTGGGCTGAGAGGCAGCGATATTGTACTTCGGCGAGATCGGCCATCTCGACCGCGCCACCGCGGTCGAAATGCCGGTCGGCGGAAGCGTGAAACGAAGCGATGTGGTCGGCGAGCTGATCCATTAGGTGCGGGTCGAGGGCGCCCGCTTCAGCGAGCGCATCGAACAGCATGGCCTGATCGAAACGCCGCATCACGACGACCCAGTCGAGAGCCGCCCCATGCGGCGAGAAACCGACAGCGCCGTCCGCCCCGCGGAAAATGCCTCGAACCTCCTCGTAAAGCGTCGGTGCGGTGCGCCGGTTCAGTGTGAATTCGGCCTCGCAGGCGCGCCGCCGGAGATGGGTTGTCGAAAAATCGAGGTAGGGATATTTTACAGCGCGCTTCAGCTTGAAGACGCGTTCACCTGCAATGAAGACCAGCGAAGCATGGGTTTCGACGACCTCGACACGATCCACTCCCGGACCGTAGGAGGACGCGTCCCTCAGAAAGGCGGTAACGTCCCGCTGATCCTGGCTCAAAAGCGCCGTTACAGGGTCTGAAAGCGTGCTCTGGCGCCGCGCTCTATGGCGGCGGCGATCAGCCGGTCGATATTGAGGCGATGACGGATCAGCTCGAGGATCCGTAACTCTTCCTGGGTCGCCTCGCCGTCGACGGCGACAAGGTCGCAGGCGATCGCATACGCGGTCTCCCGCAATTTCGCCGGTAGGGCCGCCTTGATTGTTTTCAGCGTTTGCTCGAGCCCGTCCTCCTGGGCGATCAGGCTCGAGCAGTCATTGAGCACGCGCGGCAATTCGCGGCGATCGAAATCGCGAAACACCGGGAGGTGTCCGACGATGTCGCCGATTATTGTGAGTTCCGCGTCGGGCATTTCGCTGTCGGCTGCCGACACGATGATCATCGTGTAGATCAGCGCGCGGTGCTGGTCGAGCATAAGGGACCTCTCGTGATCGGCAGCCTCACAGACCAAACGCCTGGCCCCCTGTCAAGCCCTCAAGGGCTGGCCCTTTCGAGAAATCCGGCGGTCTCCTCGGCCGCTTCGGCGAGCGGCAAGCGGGCGATTGCAACGCCCTCAGGAAAGGCTGACAGGAGGCGCGACGGCAGCAAGCGATCGAGCATGACGAAGATGCCGCGGTCGTCGGCGCGACGGATCAGCCGGCCATAGGCCTGTCGCAGTCGCAGCCGGGCAATGCGATCGGCATATTGCGCGCCGCCGAAAACCGGCTTGCGGGCGCGGTGCAGAACGTCGGGGCGCGGCCAGGGTACCCGATCGAAGACGATGAGCCGCAGCGCGCGCCCTGGGATGTCGACGCCATCGCGCACCGCGTCGGTCCCGAGCAGGCACGAATCCTCCTCCGCCCGAAAGATATCGACAAGGGTTGCCGTCGACATCGCATCGATATGCTGGGCCAGCAGCATCAGTCCGCGGGCCTCGAGGGCGGGAGCGATGCGCTGATGCACGGCGCGCAAGCGCGCAATTGCGGTGAACAGACCAAGTGCTCCGCCGCCGGCCGCAACGAACAATGACGCGTAAGCCGCCGCCAGCTGCCCGATATCATCGCGCGGAACATCGGTGACCATGAAGATCCGGGTCTGTGCAGGATAATCGAAGGGCGAAGCGATCCGCGCGGCAGTCGGGCTTACCGGCAAATGCCGCAAACCGGTGCCGGCCTCGGCTCCGCGCCAGGCCAGATCGGGCTCGGCCGAATCATCCGTCAGGGTCGCCGAGGTGACGACCAGACCATGGGCCGGCTGCGCGACCAGCTCGACAAACGGGATGCCGGGATCGACCCAGTTGCGGTTGACCGCGACGTCCGTCTCCAATCCTTCCGACCGGTCGAGCGCGAACCACTCGATCGTATCGGGGCGAGGCCCTTCGCCGAGATCGCGAAGCAACCGGCCCCACGCCGAAAGCTGCAGTGCGGCGCGGCGATCGAGACCGCGTATCGTCGCGTCAAGACGCTGCCGCAATCCGGGCTCCGGCGGGTCGTCAGGGTTCTCGAGCCGGTGTCTCAGAGCATCCGATACTCTCGACAGGGCGGCGGCAAGTCTTTCGAGGGCTTCGGCCAGCGACAGGGCCGCCTCGACCAGCCCCTCAATCGCAGGCCGCGCCTCCGCCTGCAAGCCATAGCCGCTGTCGGCCAATACGGCGCGCGCCAGCACTTGCTGCCGGACCAATACCAAAAGTTTCTCGAAACCCTGGTGTCCGCGTCCTTCGGCAACGCGCTGTGCCCAGCCATTCCCCGGGAGGACGTGCGCGGCGGCGAGGACATCGAGCAATGCCTTGGCGGCGTTGTCATCGCCTTCAACGAGATCGCCGATCCGGCGCCGGAGGCCCCTGGCACGCGAGCGTCCGCCGGCTTCGGCGCCGACAATCCAACGCCGCAATTCACGTCCTTCCTGACCTGACAGGCGCACAGCAAAGGCACTGTCGGCGGCCTCCAGCAGATGATGGCCCTCGTCGAAGACATAGCGGGTCGGGACGGTCGCATCGTCGAGCCCGCCGAGAGCAGCCTGCGCCATGACGAGCGCATGATTGGCGACGACGATCCGCGCGTGCCGGGCCCGGCGAATGTTCTTCTCGACAAAACATCGGCGAAAATGCGGGCAGGCCGAGTGGATACACTCGCCGCGGCGGTCGGCGAGCCAGGCGACCCGGCCGCGCCCGACGAGTTCGGCGAGCCAGCCCGGGAAATCGCCCGCCACGAAGTCGCCGGCCTCGCTCGCAGTGATCCAGCGGGCGATCAGCCCGAGATGGCCGGCCGCCCTCCCCGGCCGGCCCATTGCAGCACCGAGCGCATCCTCGTAATTCAGCAAACAGAGAAAATTCTCCCGCCCCTTACGGATCACCACGTTTCGGCGCTTGACTGCGGGATCGGGGTAGAGCCGGTCGAGTTCGCCGGCGATCTGGGTCTGCAGGTTGCGAGTATAGGTCGAGATCCACACGGAACCCGTGTTCTTCTCTGCCCACAGGCTGGCGGGTGCTATATAGCCCAGCGTCTTTCCGACACCCGTGCCGGCTTCGGCCAATACCGCGTGCGGTCGGTCGGGCCGGTCGCGCGGAGAAAAAGCGGGGGCGACCGCCGCGGCATAGTCGCTTTGCTGCGGCCTCTGCTCGGCAAGCGCGCCGAGCAGCTCGGCAAGACGCGAGCGAGCCTCCTCGGGGCCAACCGGCTCGTTGCCGGGCTGCGGCGCCGGGGCTGGCTCCGACCATTCTTCCAGCCGCGCCCACACTCGAAGGCCGGCCGCCTTCCGCAATACGCCGGGCTCGGCAGCGGGCAGGGCGGCGAGCACTGCGGGACCCCATAGCCAACCGCCACGATCCATCACCTCGGCGATAGCGCGAACCTCTGCGTCGATTTCTTCTGCGAGCTTCTCGAGCAACGCTCGCGCGGCGGTAGCGAGCGTAACGCAGGCCTCCGCCGAACTGCGGGGTGGCGGCAGACCGAGCGCCTCGGCGAGGCCGCGCGGCGTCGGCACACAGAAACGCGCCGGATATACAAATGCGAAGAGTTCGAGCAGATCGAGCGAAGGAAACCCCGGCACATCGAGCCGCCGCGCGGTCGCCGGCCCATGGCACAGCATCGGGGTTTCACGCTCGACGCGGCTGCGCGCGTCGGCTGAAGCAAGCGTTTCGATCTCGCCGTCGGGATCGAGCCACAGCACTTCCCGAAAACCGGCAACGAGGACCGGTGCGTGCGGCACCAGAACCCGCCGCGGTGCTCGATCGGGGGGTCGGGACATGGGATAGGTCTATCACATGGTATAGAATGCCGCATTGCTATGCCCGACCTCTATCCGCTGCTTCGGCCGGTCCTGCGCCGGCTCCCGGCGGAAGCAGCACATAATCTGACGGTCCGAGCCCTCCAGGCGGGGTTGGGTCGGTTGATCATCGACCGCGCTGCGCGAGAGCCCGAGCCGCCGGTTTTGGCACAGCGCGTATGGGGTCTGGACTTTCCGAACCCGGTCGGCCTTGCTGCCGGTTTCGACAAGGATGCCCGAGTGCCCGAAGCGATGCGGGCCTTGGGCTTCGGGTTCGTCGAGGTAGGCACGGTCACTCCTCGGCCGCAGCCCGGCAATCCAAGACCGCGCCTGTTCCGCCTCGAAGAGGATCAGGCGATCATCAATCGCATGGGGTTCAACAGCGGCGGGCTCGATGCCGCGATCGACCGGCTTCGCCGCCGCACCCGCACCGGGGTCATCGGGGTCAATCTCGGCAAGAACCGCGATTCCCGCGACGCCGTCGCCGATTATTCGGAAGGGATTCGCCGGGCCTCGGAGGTTGCCGATTATCTTGTGGTCAATGTCTCTTCCCCGAACACCCCGGGTTTGCGTGACCTGCAACGCCGTGCAAGCCTTCGAGCTCTGCTGACTCCGCTAATTCGCGCTCGCGACGAGAGCACGCGTCGGGTTCCCTTGCTCGTCAAGATTGCCCCGGACCTCGGCCCGAAGGAGCGAGCAGACATCGCCGCGGTGGCTCTGGCCGCCGGTATCGACGGGTTGGTCGTTTCCAATACAACGGTGGACCGGCCGTCCGGGCTGACAAGCCCCTACGCGAAGGAAGCGGGCGGGCTCAGCGGGCGGCCGCTTTTCGCGACCTCGACCGCTGTCCTTGCCGACATGTACCGATTGACAAATGGGCGGCTACCGCTGATCGGAGTCGGCGGGATCGCCAATGCCACGGAGGCTTACGAGAAGATTCGCGCCGGCGCGTCTCTCGTGCAGGTCTATACGGCACTCGTCTTCGGAGGACCTCGCCTCGTAACCGACATAAAGGCGGGTCTTGCCGAATTGCTGCGCGCAGCGGGCTTCAGCTCGGTCGCGGAGGCGGTCGGAAGCACTGCGACCAACACGCAAATGACGGGCCGCGCGGAACACGTCGGCGTGGCCGACGTCACTTAACGGTCTATTCCGGGTTCGCCGCGACGGCATCGCCGGCATTCGCCGCTCGAACGAACTCATCGAACTCACTCTGTGTCTCACAAATGCGCACCTCGCAGCGCGCATCGCGCCGCGCCTCGGCCACCAGGGCGCGCTGGTCGTATCTCGCCGCATCGATGCGGAGATAACGAAACGAGCGCCGCAACCCGTCTGTCCGCGTGAAAGTGTCGTAACTGTAACCCCCATCTCGCTCGAGCAAGGGTCCGATCAACAGTTCCATTTCGCTTACTGCTCCTCACTCACCCGGAGCAAGCCCAGCAATCTTCGTGCCGAGCGCTCTCGCAAGAATACCTAACAAAACAAGCGTCCGTATCCCGACCCATCAGGGCCGAGCTTGCCCTCGACCACTCCCTTGTGGTTCAGCTGGACCGATGCTGCTTTACCGTATTTACGCCAACAAAACGCGTCCACTGGAGGCATGTTCCGTTAAGTTCGGAAACATTCAGTAAACGAGGAATCTTTTTAATATATTGCTAGTTAATTCCGGGTGGCGGCTACCTGAGGATATCTTTCCGGGCCGGGCCGCCCGCAGTTAGTTCATGACCAGCAAGTTGTGGAGCACATGCCCGTTCACCTGATCGCCGGAGTGCGCGAATTGGCGCCGCGTTATGATGGTTTCATCCTCGATCTTTGGGGTGTGATCCATGACGGCCTCACCCCGACACCGGGCGCCATCGGCTGTTTGCGATCATTGGTCGACGGCGGCAAGCGAATCGTTCTGCTGTCCAATGCGCCGCGGCGCGCCGATGACGTAATCCGGCGAATCACGGCGCTCGGGGTGCCCGCCGGCCTGTACCATGACGTCATGTCGTCGGGGGAAGAGACTTGGCAGCATCTCAGGCGACGCGACGACCCGTTCTATGCCGCGCTCGGCTGGCAGTGCCTGCATATCGGCTCCGAGCGGGACTTGGAGATCAGGGAGGGACTGGACCTCGAATTTGTCGATGCTCCCGAGGACGCTCAGTTCATCCTCAATACGGGACCGGCGGGATGGGACGATGGGATCGAGGATTATGCGCCGCTGCTGCGCAGGGCGCTCGGCCGCGAACTGCCGATGGTCTGCGCCAACCCCGACCTTGTCGTCCAGCGCGGCAATACCCTGCACCTCTGCGCCGGTGCTTTGGCCAAGTGGTATGAGGAAGCGGGAGGACGTGTTCGCTGGCACGGCAAGCCGTTTCGCTCGATCTACGACTCCTGCCTAGACCTCCTCGGTATCCCCGAGCGGTCGCGAATTCTCGCCGTCGGCGACAGCCTTCGCACCGATATTGCCGGCGCAGCCGGAGCCGGGATCGATAGCCTGCTGATCGCCGGCGGCATTCATGCCGAAGAATTCGGCACAACGGGCGGGCAGGCTCCCGATCCTGCCCGCGTCGGGCTCGCCTTGCGCGAGAGCGGATACGACCCCGTCGGTGTCGCCTGGAGTTTTCGCTGGTGACGCGCGCTCAGTGATCGCTTTTGTGGAGAATCGCCTCGTGCAGTCCCGTCTCGTAGTCGAGACCGAGCGGCGTGACGACGGCCCCGTGCGGGTACATCGAGCGAATCAATCCCCTCCGTTCCAGCGCCACCCAGACCGCAGGATTACGCAAGCCGGTGGCGTCGCGAGTTGCGACGACGGCTTCGCCGAGGTGAAAATGATTGCCATGCGGGTCGGGCGGGCGCACCGTGATGCCCGATTCCTCGGCCGGCCCGGAATACTCCGGCAAGCGAGCGAGTTCCTGCAGCAAGGTCAGCGTCTTGAGCTGTAGGGCGTTGAGCCCGAGTGGGTTTCTTTTCGGTGGCATTCGGGTTGATTAGACTGGCCCGGCCGCTGATGCAACGCCGCGAGCTGCCGACTACGACTGCGTCGGATCAGGACAATCGGCCGCGCGGCCTTGTGGGCATTACCGAACGTCTCGACCGGCGCCGCGACAAACGGGATCGCTCGCGCCGCCACGCCGCGTGGCTGTCCCAACACAAATTGCCGAGAAGCGGCAGGTGATCGGAAGCGAGCCGGGTGAGCGGGCTGCGATAGACGCCGACGTCGCGGAGCACTGCCGGCCCATCGGCATAAATGCGGTCGAGCGCCAGCACCGGCATCCAGGAAGGAAAAGTGCGCTCGGCGGCGCTTGGCCCGAGTTCTCGATCGAAGGCGCGGATGGCGCCACTGCGGCCGCGCCACTCGTTCAAATCGCCCATCAGCAACACCGCGTCCGCCTCGCGCCGATGCGGCGGCAAACTTGCAGCCAACGTTGCCATCAGCCGATTGGCCTGTAACCGCCGCTCTGCGGCACGCAGACCGAAATGCGTCGCAATGACGCGCAGCACCCGATCTCCGAACTGGAGGTCGGCGTCGATCGCACCGCGCGGCTCATAACCGCCTACCGTCAGGTCGATCGAGCGGGCGGTCAGCACCGGGAAGCGGCTGAGTATGGCGTTGCCGAAGCGCCCGCCATGGTCATGGACACCGGTCCCGAGAATGACCCGACACCCGGTCGCCTCGCCCAGATAAGCCCACTGGTCGGCATGCCGCCCCGTGCCGCGGCGGGCATCCACTTCCTGCAGGCAAGCAATGTCGGCATCGATTTCGCGCAACACGGCGGCGATTCTGCCGGGATCGTAGCGCCGATCGACACCGACACAGGTGTGAATGTTATAGGTCACCACTCGAACCGAGTGGTGCTCGGCCTCAAAGGCGTGCGGCGGCGCGCCCGTGCGGCTGGTGGTTTGAACGCGGCTCCGGCTATGGGCGTCCAGGAATGATTGCAACACGTTCTAAACGCTCGTCAGTGGGTAACTCGGTCACAGGAGCTTTCGGCGCGCTCGACATAGCGCATCCCAGCCATGGCGGCGAGAGGGTCGCCACTGCTATCGCAGGCCAGCCGTCCAAAAACTGCCCGGATGCGAGCTGGCGCCTGTCGGATGATCTCACCGCCTCGCCGCCAGCCGGCGCTCATGGACCTGGAGATGGCAAGACGCTGTCCGGAGCAGCGGCGCGGCGATTCCGTTGATACGGGCGCGCCGGAGCATATCGCCGAGGATCTGATCTCCTTCGGTGCGCAAGCCGGCTTCCAGGTCGCGCAGCATCGACGCGCTGAAGTTGCTGTGCTGCTCGGTCAATATCTGGCGGCATTGTTGCCGATGCGCGGAGCGGCGGGTACCCCGACACGGCGGCCACCGCCTCGCACTCCGCCAGCAGTTCGAGCATCAAGCTTTCGCCGTCGTCGGCGGCCAGGAGATCGCCGACAGACCCGCGCATCAGACAGTTCATGCCGGCCAGGGCGCTGATCAAGATGAGCTTTTCCCACATCTCGAGCATGATGTCCTCGCTCGCCGACGCGCTGACCGGAGTTGCGGCAAATGCTCGAGCGATCGTCTCGACCCGGCGGCTGGTTGCGCCGGATCGCTCGCCGAAGACCATGGCGTGCACGCGGTTGAGATGGTGAATACTCCCCTCCGCGGTCAAGGTCGCCGCGATGTAGGCGACGCCGCCGAGTACGTGCTCGGGGCCGAAAGCTGCGTCGAGCCGGTCGAGATGTTCGAGACCGTTGAGCAACGGCAATATCGCTGTTTCCAGTCCGACTGCGGGTCGGATGGCCGCGATCGCTGGCTCTAGGTCATAGGCCTTTGCCGTCAGCAGCACAGTGTCGAAATTGCCGCTCAGGGTGTCGGCGGTTGCCACTCGAACCGGCAGCCGCAAGTCACCCAGCGGACTTTCGATGACGAGGCCGCGCTCACCGAGAGCCGCGGCGCGCGCGGGACGTACGAGAAACGTCACATCGGCGTTCGCCTCCACGAGGCGTCCACCGAAATAACCTCCGACTGCGCCGGCGCCGAGCACCAAAAAGCGCAGCCTATCAAGGTGCACGCCGCTTTACCCCGCCCGGCCGCTGACCAGCGCCAGGCCGCGCAGCACATCCGCGGCCTCACTGAGCTGTTCGTCGGCGGCCGAACCCATATCGGCGGTCGCAAGGGACGGCACCTTGTCCGAACTGGCTCCCACTGCTTTGCGGTCCGCATCCTTGCCGCCCGCTGGCGCCGGATCCGTGTTCTTCAGCGCGCCGCGCAGATCGGCCTCGTGACGGCGCTCTCCCTGGGAGAGTTTCGCCAGCTTTACCGGCGCCACGGTCAGATCGGGAATGAGCCCCTTGCCCTGGATTCTTTGGCCGCTCGGCGTCACGAATCGGGCAGTGGTCAGCCGGATCGCGCCGTTTCCCTGTAGCGGGATGAGGCTTTCGATCGAGCTCTCGCCGAAGCTCCTGGTGCCGAGCAGCACGGCCCGCCGATTATCCTGCAGTCCGGCGGCGACGAGCTCGGCTTCCCGCGCGGTCCCTCCATTGATCAGCGCAACGATCGGCAGTCCCTGAGCAATGTCGCCGGGAGTGGCGCTGATCCGCCTGACGTTGGCCGGCTTGCGGCCCTTGACGACGGCAATGTCGCCCTTGTCGATAAAGGCATCGGCTACTGCGACCGCCGCGTCAAAACTGCCGCCTGAATTGTTGCGCAGGTCGAGGATGAGGCCGATCATCTTGTTGCCGGCCTGTTGCCGCAAATCCCGAACGGCACTGACAAGCTCCGCCGACGTTCCGTCGTCGAAGCCGGCGACGCGGAGATATCCGATATTCCCACTTTCGAGGCGAGCACTCAGCGTCTGCAGCTTGAACCGCTGACGTTCCATCGCGATTTTGATCGGCCTGCTGTTGTCGCGGCGCACACTCAGCTCGACCTGGCTGCCGACCGGGCCTCGCAGCCTCTGCTCGGCCTCGCCGAGGGTCAGGTCATAAGTCGGGTCCTTGTCGATTGAGAAGATTAGGTCTCCCGGCTTGATCCCTGCCACAGCCGCTGGCGAGCCATCCTGCGGCGCGATCACCTTCAACTGCCCGTTTTCGATCGTCATGGCGAGACCGACGCTCACCTGGTCCTCATTGGCCGGCATCTGCATCGCGCGGTACGCAGCTTCGTTGATGTAGGCCGAGCGGGGGTCCAATCCCGACAACATACCCGCGATCGCGGCGCCGATCAGCTTCGCTTCACCAACCGGTTCCACCGCGTCTTGCCGGATGCGGTCGTAGGCTTCGCTGAACAGGTTCAGCTGCTCATAGCCACCCCCTTTGCCGCTTTTCGCCTGCGCAAAGGCCAAGCCAGCCACCAGCATTGCGCTCACCGCGAGCGCCGCAACCCCTCTCCGCATTCGACCGCAGCCTCCACTCAAGCGGTCGCAGATTAGCCCAGCTGTGAGGCGGTTGTAATCCTCTCACGGATCGGCGACGTTGGAGGTTCAAGGTCTCGATAAGCCAATCCCTATGCTCGACAAGAAGCACGTCGCCTTCCCCGGCCGCCTCGTAATTGTCGGCTTCGGCAGCATCGGACAAGGCGTCCTGCCGCTGCTGCTGCGGCATCTGGAGATCGCCGCCGAGCGCATCACGATAATTACTGCCGAGTCTCGCGGACACGATGTCGCATCCGAGTATGGCGTCCGCTTTATCGAAACCGCACTGACCCGCAGCAACTACCGCGCGCTTCTCGAGCCACAGCTCGCCGAAGGCGATTTTCTCCTCAATGTCTCGGTCGACGTGTCGAGCGTCGCGCTGATCGAACTCTGCCAGCAGCGGGGCGCGCTGTACCTCGACACCTGCATCGAGCCCTGGCCGGGCGGTTACACCGATCCCGGCCTGTCGCCATCGGCTCGGTCCAATTATGCCTTGCGCGAGAGCGCCTTGGCGCTCCGTGGCGGTTATTCGCGCGGGCCGACGGCGGTTCTGACCCACGGCGCCAACCCTGGTCTCGTGTCGCATTTTGTCAAACAAGCCCTGATGGACCTCGCGAGAGATGCGGGTTTGACTAACATGACACCGGCGACCCGCACTGATTGGGCTCACCTTTCCGAGACGCTCGGCATCAAGGTAATCCACATCGCCGAACGCGATACGCAAGTGTCGACCATGCCCAAGCAACCCGGCGAATTCGTCAACACCTGGTCGATCGACGGGTTTGTGAGCGAGGGTTCGCAACCGGCCGAACTGGGTTGGGGAACGCATGAGCGGCACTTTCCGAAGGACGGCCGCCGTCACGACTTTGGCTCGGGTGCGGCGATATACCTGCTGCGACCGGGCGCGGCCACTCGCGTGTGCAGTTGGACTCCCCTCGAGGGGCCCTATCACGGCTTTCTGATCACCCATGGAGAGTCGATCTCGATTGCCGATTACCTGACCGTCACCGATCGCGGCGCGGTGCGCTGTCGCCCGACCTGCCACTATGCGTATCACCCGTGCGACGACGCGGTACTCAGTCTGCACGAGTTTGCCGGAAGGAACTTTCAGCTGCAGCAACGCAAGCGGTTGATGATGGAGGAGATCAGCGAGGGTATGGACGAGCTCGGGGTGCTGCTGATGGGGGCGGCCAAAGGCGTCTATTGGTATGGCTCTCGCCTGTCGATCGCCGAAGCGCGGCGGATGGCGCCGCACAACAACGCCACCTCGCTCCAGGTGACCGCAGCGGTGCTGGGAGGAATGGTATGGGCGATCGAGCGGCCGAGAGAGGGAATAGTCGAGCCCGAGGAGATGGATTTCGAGCGGGTCATCGAGGTCGCTCGCCCGTATCTCGGCGATATCGTCGGCGTCTATGGCGATTGGACGCCGCTCGACGACCGCGAACGGCTGTTCCCGGAAGATCTCGACCGCAATGATCCGTGGCAGTTCAAGAACATCCGGGTCGTCTGATGCGGCCGCTCTGCGTCACCCGGCGTGGCTCGCTGCGCTCGTCCTATACGCGCTTGTCGCTACTAGCGACTTCGCCTATCACATGATCGAAGATCTTCGCACCGAGAACCAGACAATCGAGGTTTCGGAAGTCGCCGTCGCCTTCTCGGCCGCGCTATTCTGGCCCGTCGATCTGATCGCGATGGCGTTGCTGGCAATCCGATAAATCGCGCCGCTCGAGCCAAAGCTCGAGCCGAGCGCGCGGTGCCAGCCTAGACCACACGTCCGCCTGAAGCTTCAGGCGGACGTGTGGTCTAGAACGTACCGGCGGTACAGAAGTGCCAGCTGTTGCCATCCTCTCCGTAAAGCAGTGCCAGCCGCTGATCCCCGGCATGGGCGACGACGACCTTAAACCGCTGGCCGGTGCAGGACGCGGCCGGAGTTTCGGGCTTTGGCATCTTCTTTGCCGCGGCGCAGGTCACAGCGGCTTCCGGCAGGCTGGACGGAGCCGCAGCAACGCGTTTGCCGGCGGAGGTCACGTAATAGTCGGTCGGGTTTCCCTGCTTGACCTCGGCATGCAATTCGAGGCGTCCGTTGCGCGACTTGTACATGCCGGCTTGCTGCTCGCCATCGGGCATGCCCGGCGGCAGCGGTCGAAAACTGATCGCGGAACAAGCCGGGGCCGCCTTACCGGGCGGCTTAGTCGCCGCCTGCGCCGGGAATGCCGTCAAGGTGAAAGCCAAGGCGATCCCGACCTTCCTCATTGTTTGCATTTGTGCTCCCCCGTCGCAAAAGCTCCGGGGTTATACTCTCTCGCCGCAATGGGAAATAGAGTTAACAACGATGCCCGCCGACCCGGCGCCCAGCGGGCGCTCGACCCTTGCGGCTGAGTTCGTCAGCCCAGAGTGATCAGGGTCTTCATCAGATCGGCCGGCCAGACCAAGCTCAGCGGAGCGCTCATCAAGGCTTCGGCTGACGGATTGCTGCCGTCGGGCAAGTCAACCATGTGATGACTGAAATGCGCCAGCACACCAGCGAGATAGAGGCCGGTGACCCATTTCCACCTATGTTGATGCTGTCGCGATCGGCTCCGTATCGGTGCAGCGAACGCAAAGACCCGGCGTCCGTATTTGGGCAAACCCGGAGGGCCGATCATGATCTCACCCAGCCTTGACAGTGTTCGTTTACGGGTTCGCGAAAGCCGGCCGGGTTATTCCCCTAATCTGCCCGAAACAGTCGGCTGCAAGCCTTCGCCAACCCCAGGCGATTATACCCGTATTTGTCCAATTCGTCACGGCCCTGTATCGTGATTTACCAATCTTTGTCGGCCCGCCGAGATGTTCATGGTCGGCGAGCGACAAGCGCCACGCCCGCCGCGGCGGTCGTATAAAGCCCGGCGACCGTGAGCAGCGCTATCGCCAATCGGGCAAAGCCCTCGGTGCCAAGGCGGTCACCGATCGGCCTCCCGGCAAGGCCGCCGATCAAGGCGAAGGGCGCGAGGATACCGGCAGCAGCCCAGGTTGGGCCGGGAATTCCGATGGTCGCGGCGTGGGACACGAGCGTCGCCGCGTATGACAACGCAAAGAATGCCAGAAGCGTCGCGCGCACCGTCTGCGCTGCGGTCCTGACCAGCAACAGATAAATTAGCACGGGCGGCCCGGCCATCCCGACCATTGCCGTCGCTATCCCTGCGACCATTCCGGCGATGAGATCTCGGCTCCGGGTTCGTCGGAATGGCAACCATAGTTGGGTCGCGCGGCGCCGGGATCCCGCGACCACCGCCGCAAACGCAAGTATCGTCGCGCCGGCCCCGAGCCGAACCAGCAGCGGGTCGGCGTACCGGAAAGAGAGCAGCCCGATCGGAAGTCCGGCGAGACTGCCGACAGCTAGGCGCAGCAACAGTGCCGGAGCAATGCTTCGGCGCAATCCCGGAACCACCGTGACTGAGAGCGCTGTCGACAGGATGATAGCAAGCTGAACCGCTTTGCCCGGGTCGACGAGCAGCAGATAGAGTGGAACCGCGAGCACAGCGAAACCGAACCCGCTGACGGCGTAGAGTAGTGCCGCGGCAAAGGTGATCGCGGCCATCCCGGCCCAGCCAAACAGGGTCATCACTTCAAGTTATCGAGCGCAAGATCAGCTTGCCCGGACAGGTTCGCGGATGGCGGCCGGGCCGGGGCCTTACTAGGGCGTCTTATGTACCGAAGCGCCTTGCCGTGGCGATGGCGTGTCATGCCGAAGGGCGAAGGCGCCTTCGACGGTTTCGACCCGATACCCGCAGCAAAAACGGGCGACAAACGCATGAGCGAAGGCGGCATTGTCGAAATAAAACGCGATCGCATCGTTAAGGATGCCGGCAAACCCGGCAGGGGCCATAGCCCAGCCCTCGGCACTGCAGGTCTGGTCGAGCCAGCCATGCATGAGCTCGAGCTGGCGCCCCAGCCCATCTGGCGGCACCGCGATCCTCACACGCACCGGAAACCGCTTTTCCGCCCGCTGCCGCGCTTGCATCGATGCTCGTGTCATTTTGACCACCGTGTTCATGTTTAGTTCGCGGTAAATACAATGACCGCGGCGCCGCTGTCGAGATGGCGTTATATGTGACTGCTGTACTGATCCGCGGATCTCTCTCGCGCGGGGAACGACAAGGATGGCCACCAACACGGGTAGAACCGACCAAACCGCCGCGCGCCAGCACAGTCCCGATCCGGCAATCCTCGATTTCGTCGCGCGGTCAGGGTTTGTGCCACCCGGAGCGGCGGCCCGGCTCGAACGCCTGCCGGGAGGGGTCTCCTCTGATATTTGGCTGGTGCGCGCCGGCTCGGCTGCCTTCTGCGTCAAGCGCGCCTTGCCGCAGCTCCGCGTCGCCGCCGAATGGCGGGCGCCGATCGAGCGCAACTCCAAGGAGGCGGCATGGATCAAGGCCGTCGCCGGTTTCCTGCCGCAGGCCGTCCCGCGTCTATTCGCCGAAGATGCCGACGCCGGGATGATCGCAATGGAATACTTGCCGCAGCAATCTTTCGAGGGATGGAAGGCGCAACTGCAGCGCGGGCACGTGATTGCGTCTACCGCTGCCGAGGTTGCGCGCCGCTTGGTTTCCATTCACTGCAGGTTCGCGAGACGTCCAGAGATCGAAGCCGAATTTGCCACCGACGCGATCTTCCATGCGATCCGGCTTGAACCGTATCTACTGGCCACCGCGGGGGTGCACCGCGATCGCGCGGCACCTCTCGAGCGGCTCGCTGAGGTTACCGCCCGTACCAAGCTGACCCTCGTTCATGGCGACGTCAGCCCAAAGAACATTTTGATCGGCCCCCAGGGCCCGGTCTTCATCGATGCCGAATGCGCCTGGTTCGGCGATCCCGCGTTTGATTTGGCCTTCTGCCTCAATCACTTGCTGCTGAAGTGCCTATGGGTGCCCGAGGCAGCCTCGCGTCTGCTCATCGCTTTCGACGCTCTGACGAATGCCTATCTCGTTGCCGTCGGTTGGGAGCCCGTGGACGAGATCGATCGCCGTACAGCCCGTCTATTGCCGGCGCTGCTCCTCGCCCGGGTAGACGGCAAATCGCCGGTCGAATATCTGACCGAGGAGCGGGACAAGGACACGGTGCGCCGAGTCGCACGCGCCCTGCTGGAAAATCCCCCCGATCGCTTGGCTGTCGTTCGGACGACCTGGGCACGTGCGATCAATGCCAAGGATGAAGAGCCGCGCAGCTATGCTTCGGGGACCTGAACCACTAAGGGTGACCATCATCATCGCAGGAGGTCGGAGGATCAATGGCGGAAGCACGCATAGAGCGGATCATTGGCCGGCGTGTCTGGGATTCTCGAGGCCGGCCAACCGTCGAGGCCGAGATCCGGCTCGATAATGGCGACGGCGGGCGCGCTATTGCGCCGGCCGGGGCGTCGACCGGCAAACATGAGGCCGTCGAGCTGCGGGATGGAGGAGCGGAGTTCGGCGGGTTCGGGGTCGATCGCGCAGTCGCCCATGTGAATAGTGAGATTGCGGAGGCGCTGCGCCTCATGCCGATTGCCGACCAGGGGGCGATCGACCGCAGATTGATCGAGCTGGACGGCGCACCGAACAAGGCGCGGCTAGGCGGCAACGCGATCATCGCGGTTTCCATGGCGGCATTGCATGCCGCCGCAGCGGCACACGGCGAGCCGCTGTGGCAAATGCTGGCGGAAGGCGGGCAGGTGACCCTGCCCATGCCAATGGTTCAGATCTTCGGCGGCGGGGCGCATGCCGGCCGGCGAGTCGACATTCAGGATTTTCTGGTCGTGCCGGTCGGCGCAGGGTCCCTCGACGAAGCGATCCAGATGGCCGCGCGCGTCTACCGGTCGGCCGGGGAGATTATGGCGGAGCGCGGCCGGCTCCGCGGGGTTGCCGATGAGGGCGGTTGGTGGCCGGAGTTCCACTCGAACGCCGAGGCGCTCGATACCCTTGTTGAGGCGATCGAGCGGGCCGGCCTCCTCCCGGGCGAAACGGTTGGCATCGCCATCGATGTCGCGGCCTCGCAGTTCTACCGCGACGGCCGCTATCGCCTCGCCGCCGACGCGACCGAATTCGAAACCGAGCGGCTGATCGAGCTGCTGCGCGGCTGGTGTCGGCGCTATCCGATCGTTTCGGTCGAAGATCCAGTGGCTGAGGACGACGACGCGGGAATGTCGTCGTTCACCGTCGCGGTCGGCAATCGCACCCAGGTGATCGGCGATGATTACCTGGTGACCTCGGCCGGACGCATTGCCGCAGCGGCCTCTCGGGGCGCGTGCAATGCGGTGCTGTTGAAGCCGAACCAGGCTGGCACAATCACCGAAACCAGGGCGGCGCTGGACGCGGCGCGAGCAGTCGGATGGGCCACCGTCGTCTCGGCCCGCTCCGGCGAGACGGAAGATGTCACGATCGTCCATCTCGCGGTCGGCTGGAATGCCGGGCAACTCAAGGTCGGATCCTTCGCTCGCTCGGAGCGCATGGCGAAGTGGAACGAAGGTCTGCGCATCGAAGCTGCTCTCGGCGGCAAGGCTGCTTTCGCCGGATGGCGACGGAAATGAAAGCGGTGTTGCAGTACCGCGCCAGCCCCCGGCTGCGGCAGCGGCTGAGGGAAATGGATCTCGCGACGGTGGTCGTCGATGAATTCGACAAGGACGGCTTCCGCCGCGAAATGCGTGACGCCGAAATCCTGCTGCATGTGCTGGAGCCGGTCACCGCCACTGCCATCGAAGCCGCGCCCCAGCTCCGGCTGATCCAGAAGATCGGCGTCGGCGTCAATACGATCGACCTCGATGCCGCTCGGAGGTGCGAAGTGGCGGTCTGCAATATGCCCGGGACCAACACCCAGGCAGTAGTGGAAATGACCCTTCTGCTAATGCTAGCGACCCTGCGCCGGGTGGCTGAGCTGGATCGTCTGACTCGCGCGGGGCGAGGCTGGGCGCTCGAGCCGGCGGTCGCGGACGACCTTGGCGAGCTTGCCGGCCGCGCAGTCGGACTGGTCGGCTTTGGCGGTGTCGCCCGGCGCTTGGTGCCGGTGCTGGAGGCGATCGGCGCGACCGTACTCTACACCAGCCGGGGACCAGCGGCCGATCAACCGAACCGGTTTCGCCCTCTTCGCGAGCTGTTGCCGATGGCAGACGTCCTTTCGCTGCATGTGCCGCTGACGTCCGAAACGATCGGAATAATCGATGCTGCAGCCCTTGCCGCGATGAAGCGCGGCAGCATCCTGATCAACACCGCGCGCGGCCGGCTCGTCGACGAGACCGCTCTCGTCGAGGCGCTGACGAGCGGGCATCTGCGCGCCGCCGGCCTCGATGTCTTTTCTCGCGAGCCGGTCGGTGCGGACGATCCACTGCTCGCATTGCCGAATGTCGTCGTTACCCCGCACCTCGCCTGGCTGACCGCCGAGACCCTCGAGCGCAGTCTTGCCATTATCGCCGAGAACCGGCGACGATTGGGCACGGGGGAAGCTCTGCTGCACCGGGTGGTCTAAAGCTTAACGGGTCTGCCGCCTTTTTGCCGCCGGAATCGCCTCTAACCTCCTGCCTTTGTGGCCGGGCAGAGAGGCGGGGTGATGTTGAGTCGCAGAGAATTCGGTGGGGGGCTTGCCGCTGCCGCGGCGGGTCGCCGGCGCCGGTCCGAGCGTCCGGCGCCCCCGCCGGCAAACGAGCCCAATCTTGCTCGCATCTTGCGCACCAAGAAGTTGCGCGTGGGCGGGCTCGCGGGCGAGCAGCCTTACTTTTACAAGAAATCCACCGGCCATTGGAGCGGTTTTCTGGTCGCGATGGCGGGCGATCTGGCTTCGGCGCTCGGCGTCGAGCTCACAATCGCCGAGTCGAATTGGGCCGAGATGGTTGGCGACCTGCATACCGGGAAGATCGACCTCGGTTATGGTCCCAGCCCCACCGCGCGACGCGCGATGTTCGCCGACTTTTCCGCTCCGCTGCTCCACGACACCTATGCCATCATCGCCCGCAAGAGCTTTGCGCCAAGGAGCTGGGCCGAAATCAACGTTCCGGAATCGCTGGTCGCCGTCGATACCGGTTCGACACGCGAAGAAGCGGCCAGACGCCTGGCTGGGAACGCAGCGATCACCGGATTCCAAACCCGTGACGAGGCACTGCTCGCGGTGCAATCGGGCCGCATCGACTGTTTTGTCGCGACGGTTCTTTTTGCCCTTGCAGCGCTGAAAAAGAATCCGGAAATTGGCGAGCTTGTCGTGCCGGCCCCGCACCTGCGCGTCGCTATTTGCCCGGCAATCCCGTATGACGACGACAGGCGCTTCCGCGGTGTCGTCGATGCCTGGACCGAAGACAATCGCGGAATTGGTCAGATCCGAAATTGGATCCTAGCGGGTCTTGCCGAATTCGGGGTCGAATCCAGCGACATGCCGGCGGACGTCTCATTCTGATCCGGCGGCAGTCGCCGGATCGAGCTTATGGGGATTAAGGGGGGCGCCCAATGAGCTTTACAGACAATCAATCTCACTTTGACATAAATCCTGCAAACATCTCTCTCATTCTGCGTTCTGCGATGTCCCATGGTGTCATTGAAACGACGGGTGGTCCGAGTGCAACAAAACTGCCGTGTATGAGTTTACCCACGAGATCTTTGGGTGCGCTGCCAGAAAAATCCAACATGAAACCACGAGAATCTCGACCGTTGACACGAGGGTCAACGTCAATACTTATTCTAGCCAAAAACTCGTTCCCGCGTTGCGCGGCTATGGCGATATTCCCTTTCGCAATCGTCGAACCAAGCCCTATCAACTCATTAAGTGCGATCGGGGTGACCGGGTCATATTTAAATACAGGCCCGTCGAACCCAATTACCGAAACCGAATGGCCCAACTTAGTGTCGCCTACCAGCTCGGAATCCAATTTGCGTTGTACGGCGTCGGGCATCTTTTCAAAAAATCCATATGGACAGACATAATTTGCTTTCCCGTCTGTGTTGTAGGCTGCGAAGAATACTTCGACCTCTCTGACCTCCGCCACACGGATTTGTACGAACCTGTAACTCTTGATATAAATCTCTTTGAACGTCTTCCTTGGCGGGGCCATCGCAGTCCTCCTCCGCAAATAGCTCGAGCGGGTGAGCGGTTCGTAACGATTAATAACGCATCCCATCTTGTGAGATGTGTGATCGGGGTCACACTCTCGGCATTCCTTGATGCGATGGTTTATCCTCGGCAGAATGCCCGGATCATCAACCCGGCACTCGCTCACCCGGTCGGCGCCAAGGAATATGTCGACCGCGAGTGGAGCCGCGAAGCGATCAGCCGCCGCTAGTGGTGCGAACTAGACAGACGAGTCCCCCTTCGCCTCCCTCGTCGCCCCCGCGAAAGCGGGGGACCAGGGCCGCGGGCGCAGTCCTGGCCGCCCCGGATGCCCGCTTTCGCGGGCATGACGGGAAAAGCGTTGGTAACATGCGTTAGATTTGCGCCGTTACGAATGTTGTTCGCCTACGGCGTCGTGACCACCGAGATTTGAGGTTCTTTTCTAGCGGCGGCTTGGGCTGCCAATTCGAGTCTTTCACGCACTCGGGTGAGCCGGTAGCCGAGCGCGAGATAAGCCCCCCAAGAGGACCGCTCCGCAGCGAAAGCGGCCGGGTTGCACCCGTAACGCTCGCGCAAATAGGCGACTACCGAGCTGTCGACAGGAATGCGGCTGAAATCGTGCAACAGCACACGGCAATGCGCGGCCGCATATGGGCCGATGCCATAAAGACTGAGTAAGTACTCGTGGTCCAATCGTTCGGGCGCGCCTTCACCCGATGAGCTGATCGCGCCGTCATCGAGCATCTGTCGCGTCGCGGCAGTCAGAGTGCGAGCGCGGAATCCGAGCTTTCCTTGCAGTCGAAGCCGCTCTTCACCGTAATCGAGCAGTGCAACGGGTCCCGGAAAGCTGCCGCCGCCCGGCAGGGCGACGAGTGCAGCCACCATTCGGCAAGTCGCCGACCAGCTCGTGTTGATCGTCAGCACTGTCTTGGCGAAGTCCTCGTAGAAAGTCGAGCCGCGCAGCATTCGGCCACCGCCGCGTTCGATCAGCCCGGCAAGCCCAGGCAAGGCAGCAATTGCCGCCGCCGGCTCCCAGTCGGCAGAGAACCAGCGGCGGACCCGGGCCAGGACCTCGGGTTCCTCCGCCGCGCCGAAGCCCTGCCAGCCAACCGCAACCGCGTCCGCGCTTTGCTGAGCCACCTCTACTATCCCGAGCCGGTCGTCGATCCTTTCGGCACGAGCGAGCTGGCCGCGCTCCGGATCCCACAGCCACGGCGCCAAGTGAACCCAGCCGTGGCTGGCGGCCGTCAGAGTGAGATCGATCGGCCAGCGAAACTTCAGGATCGCTGGCGACCCGGCGCACATCAGACGGCCTCCAAAGCCTGCGACAGGTCGGCGAGGATGTCCTCCTCGTGCTCGATCCCGACCGACAGCCGGACATAATTTTCGTCGACCCCGGTCTGTAGCTGCTCTTCCGGGGACAGCTGGGAGTGCGTCGTCGTCGCCGGATGGATAGCCAGACTGCGCGCGTCGCCGATATTGGCGACGTGGTAGAACATCTGCAGCGCGTCAATGAAGCGGCGGCCGGCTTCGAGACCCCCCTTCAGCTCGAAGCCGACGAGCCCGCCATAGCCGCCCTTCAGATACGCATCGGCGCGGCGCTTGGCCTCACCGGTCATCAGGCTGGGATGAATGACGCGGGTGACGTTGGAATGCTCGGCAAGGAATCTGGTAACGGCCATCGTGTTGGCGCAATGAGCGCGCATCCGTAATGGCAATGTCTCGAGCCCCTGAATGAAAAGGAACGCGTTGAACGGGCTCATCGGCGCGCCGAGATCGCGCAGCAAAGTGACGCGCATCTTGAGGATATAGGCAATCGGGCCCAGAGGCTTGACCGCCTGCGTCCAGACCGCGCCGTGATAGCTGGGGTCCGGCTGGTTCAACAGCGGGAAGCGATCGGCGTGCTTCTCCCAGTCGAAATTGCCGCCGTCGACGACGATCCCGCCGATCGAGTTGCCGTGGCCGCCGATGTATTTTGTGGTCGAGTACACGACCACCGCGGCGCCATGGTCGAGCGGCCGGCACAGAACTGGTGCTGCGGTATTATCGACGATCAGCGGCACGCCCAGTTCGCGCCCGATCTTGGCGACCTCAGCGATCGGGAAAACCTCGAGCTTTGGGTTCGGTAAGGTCTCGGCGTAATAGCAGCGCGTCCGCGCGTCGGTCGCGCGTCGGAAATTCTCGGGATCGGCCGGGTCGACAAAGCGCACCTCCATTCCCATCGTCTTCATCATCGTGTTGAGGAACAGGTTCCAGGTGCCGCCGTAGAGGTCGGTGGCGCTGACAAAATTGTCCCCGGCTTGGCAGATGTTCTGCACGGCGAACAGCGAGGCGGCTTGGCCGGAGGCGAGAGCCAGCGCGGCGACGCCGCCATCCAGCGCGGCGACGCGTTCCTCAAGCACCGCATTGGTCGGATTCATGATCCGAGTGTAGATGTTGCCGAGCTCGGCCAGGCCGAACAGATTGGCAGCGTGCTGACTATCGCGGAACTGGTAGCTCGTCGTCTGATAAATCGGGACCGCTACAGCGTTTGTTGCCGGGTCGCTTCGGTACCCTGCATGGAGTACAAGTGTTTCCGGATGCTGGCTCTTCGTCGGCATTAAGATCTCCGTGGAAGGGAACCGGGCCGGCACTTTGCCACGGCGAGTGGGGCAGGAACAGCCGGGTTCGGTTCCCGGTGGGCACAACCGGGCGGAAATCCCGTTCGTCTAGTATGCGTTCCCGTACCGGATACGATCGATGAGCGACGAAGACACCAGCGTCGGCGTCCAGATTCCGTCCCAGCCGACGATTGCCGCACTGCAGGACGCCGCCGCCGGATGCACGGCCTGCCACTTATACCGGAACGCCACGCAGACCGTGTTCGGTGAAGGGCGGGAGGGAGCCCGGATCATGCTGGTCGGGGAGCAGCCGGGCGATGCCGAAGACCTGGCCGGACATCCCTTTGTCGGGCCGGCGGGAAAGCTTCTCGACCGCTGTCTCGTAGAAGCGGGGATCGACCGCCGGCAGATTTACGTCACAAATGTCGTCAAGCACTTCAAATGGGTGCCGCGTGGGCCGCGCCGCATTCACAGCAAACCGAGCTCGGTCGAGATCGAGGCTTGCTTTCCCTGGCTCGAGGCGGAGATCACTGTCGTCAAACCGCGAATCGTCGTGGCGCTCGGCGCGACCGCAGCGCAGGCCCTCTTCGGGAAAGGCTTTCGGGTCACCCGCGACCGCGGCCGGCTCGTACCCTTTGCGCTGGCGCCTCGCGCGCTCGCCACAGTGCATCCTTCAGCCTTGTTGCGCGCTCCGGACGAGGAAACCCGCGGGCGCGAGATTCGGCGCTTCATCGAGGATTTGCGCCGGGTCACGGAGCTCCCGCAATGATCGCGCGGAGAATATAGCGTGAAATTCGCGCTCAATTGGATCGCGGCGGCGGCCTGCGGCGCTGTCGTCGTCGTAATCGGCGGTCTGATCGCTGCGCTATGGACCGGCATTGGGGATTCGGAGATCAGCGCAGCCGGCTGGCTCGCGATGGGATTGGGGGTCATCGTCACACTTGCCCTGGGGATCGGGCTAATGGCCCTGGTCTTTTTCAGCAGCCGGCATGGCTATGACGAGATCGGTCACAGGGATGACTGACAATTGGCGAAGTGTATCAAATTAACCGTAATTGCCGCGGATTGCTCTACCGTAGGTTAATTCAGCGTCCTCTGATGCCTGCATTTGTCGAATCTTGCTTGCGCTTCCGGCAAACCCGTTGCAACCTGATGTGGCGCGGTGCAGAGGGGAATGTGCGTTGAAGAGGTCGGCGAGCGAGGCGGAGGAGGCCAAACCGGCTCCGAAATACGGGCGCGGCACCGGCGTGCCGAACCCGATCGACGTGCATGTCGGTGGCCGCATCAGAATGCGTCGTCTGCTGTTGGGGATGAACCAGGAGACGCTCGCCAACGCGCTCGGCCTCACCTTTCAGCAGGTGCAGAAATACGAGGGCGGCGCGAACCGCGTCAGCGCCTCCCGGCTATCGGCAATGGCGGAAATCCTGGGCGTGCCGATTTCCTATTTTTTCGGCGATCTGCGGCCCGATGACGCCGAGATTAGCCCCGAAGACCGGCAGTGGCGCGAGTATCTTCAGCGCCCGGAGACGATCGAATTCATTAGGCTGTATTATGCCATCCCGGACCCCAAGGTCCGGCGTCAGTTCCTCGACATGGCCAAAACCGTCGCCGAATCGTTCGAGGAGAAGGCGTAACCGCAACTCCTAAACAACGCCGCGTCGGTGCAGCTCGGCGATTGCGGCGCTATCGTAGCCGAGTTCGCTGAGAACGGCGTCGGTATGCTCACCCTGATCGGGGGTCGGGCGGAGTTCGTCGGGCTGCGGGTAGCTGCTCATATGGATGGGCTGGCCGACCACCTTTTGCGGTCCGAGCTTCGGATGAGTGACCGGCTTGGCGATCCCAAGATGCTGGATCTGCGGGTCGGCGAAGGTCTGGTCGATTGTATTGATCGGCCCGCATGGCACGCCGGCTGCGCTCAGCCGTTCGACCCAATAGTCGTTCGGATGCTGCCGGATGATCTCGTTCAGATGCGCATTTAATGCCGGGCGGTTCTTGGCACGTGCAACGACGGTTGCAAAGGCGGGGTTTGCGGCGAGGTCTTTGCTTCCCGCTACCTCGCAAAACCGGCGCCACAGATTGTCTCCGGAGGCGGCAATGTTGATGTAGCCGTCGGCCGTCTGGAACATGCCGGTGCCGGGCGAGGTCGGGTGGAAATTGCCCTCCTGGCCGGGCACTTCGCCCTTCATCAGATAACGCGCCGCTTGGAAATCCAGCATGAAGATCTGCGCTTCCAGCAGTGACGTATGGACCCACTGCCCTTCGCCGGTGCGCTCGCGATTGAGCAAGGCCAATACGATCCCGTAGGCCAGCAGCAGGCCCGCCGAGGTGTCGTTGATCGCGATGCCGACGCGCACCGGCCCTTGCCCGGGGTGACCGGTGATCGACATGAGCCCTCCCATGCCCTGAGCGATCTGATCGACGCCGGCGCGGCCGGCATAGGGCCCATCCTGGCCAAAGCCCGAGATGCTGCCATAGACGATGCGCGGATTGATTTTGCGCACCGAATCGTAATCGATGCCGAGCCGGTGCTTCACGTCAGATTTGTAATTCTCGACGATGACATCGGCCCGCTCGGCGAGTCTCATAAAGATCGCGCGACCCTCCTGGCTTTTTAAATTTAGGGTCATCGCCCGCTTATTGCGGTGTAGGTTCTGAAAGTCGGGCCCGTCGCGCCGGCTGCCGGTCGCGTCGACCAGCTCGCCCGACGGCTCGATCTTGATCACCTGCGCGCCCCAATCGGCGAGCTGGCGCACCGCGGTCGGACCGGCGCGATGCGCGGTCAGGTCGATGACGCGAAGATCGTTGAGGGGCAGTGGGGTCATTGAGCGTTTCTCCAGGGGAAGCCCCTCTCCCCGCTGACGCGGGGCGAGGGGAATATTGCTCCCTCTCCCCGCTTCGGCGGGGAGAGGGCTGGGGTGAGGGGCGGCAAGTGACGGGAATTCCGAGCCGAGTCACACGGCGGGGCGGGAGCGGATGTCGTCGGGGATTTTGCGCGGCAGGAACTGGCCGTCGCTGAGGCTGGCGTGGAATTGGCCGTTCTCGACGACGATCTTGCCGCGCAGGATCGTCATGCTCGGCCAGGCCGCGACCTCGTGGTCCTCCCAGGGCGTGTAGTCGGTCTCGTGCAGATCCTCCTTGCGGATGACCCGCCGCGTGCGCGGGTCGAGCAACGCGATGTCGGCATCCGAGCCGACGGCCAATGCGCCTTTGTGCGGATATAGGCCCATGATGCGCGCGGCATTGGCCGAGGTGAGGCCGACGAAATCAGCGAGGCTGTAGCCGCGCTTCTCGACCATATGCGTATACATCAGCGACAGCCGCGGCTCGACCCCGGAATTACCGCCGGTCGTGTCGTCGATCCTCCGCCCCTGCAATTTGACCTTCAGCGGGCAGCACACCTCGTCGGTCGCGACCGCCTGGATCGCGCCGTGATTGGTCGCCGCCCAAAGCGCCTCCTGGTCCTTGGCGAATTTGAGCGACGGATAAGTGTGGAACATCTGCCCGCCCGGCCGCCTATAGTCCTCGGCGGTATAGAGCAAGTATTGATGCAAGGTCTCGCCATACATCGGATAGCCCTGCGCGCGCGATCGCGCGATCGCGGCGACCCCGGTCGCCGCCGAGACATGCACCATGTAGAGCGCAGCGCCTTCGATATTCTCGGCCAGCCGAATGACCCGGTTGAACGACAGGTCCTCCGACAAGGTGTTGTGCACTTCGGCCATGTTCTCGAAGCCGACGCGGTCTTCGCGGATCAGCTTTTCGTACATGTGCATGACGATGTCGTTGTCCTCGGCGTGGATCGCGGCGATGCCGCCGGCGGCGCCGAGGATCTTCAACACCTCCCAGATGTCGCCAAACTGGACCATCCGGCCTTGCCGATTGGGCCGGATGTCGGTCGTGAACATTTTGACCGAGGCATGGCCGTCCTGGATCGCCTCCGGCAGCGGGTCCAGCACCCCTTGTGACAATTTGCCGTGCAGCAGCAAATGGAACCCATAGTCGCAATAGCAGGCGCCGGCCCATTCCCGTTTGCGCAGTTCGATCGATTGCTGCAATGGCTGGTCGGCCGGACATGTCGCGAAGTCGAGCAACGTAGTCGTGCCGCCGTAGAGAGCGGCGCGGCTGACCTGTTCAGGCGGCGCGCTCAGTAGGTCCTCGTTGCGGCCGGGGAACGGGATCGGTGAGCTGCAATGGATATGCGGATCGACGCCGCCTGGCATCACGATCTGCCCGGTCGCATCGACGATCCGCGCAGCGCCGATGTCCGCGAGGCTTCCGGGTCCACCGATGGCGGCAATCTTGCCGCCGCTGACGCCGATATCGACCGGTTCCGCGCCGCTCGGCATAACCGCTTTGCCGCCCGTAACAATCAGATCGAACATGGCGTCCACTCCTTGCTAATTCGCCTTCGGCCTCAGCCCCCCGGCCCCTGTCGGAATGCCGTGTCGGCGGCCCTCCTCTGCGCTGGCGACAGTGTTGCGTAAAGCGCTTCGAGCGCCGGCAGCATTTTCTTCAATCCGGCCAGCTCGACCTCGCTGTACCTGATGTAGGCGCGCAGGTCGTCGACCGCCGTGGCACCAGCTGGAGGTTGCTGCGGCGCATTTGCCTCCATCCGGGCGTTCTCCCGCATGACGTTGGCCACAGCATTGAACTGAGCTTCCTGGGCCGGGGTAATCTGTAACCTTTGATGAAGCGTCGTGATGCTGGCTTCGACATTTTGCGGCGGTGCCGCGGCCTGGCCCTGTGCCAGCTGAACCTGCGGGGGACCTCCGATCGCGGCGATCTGAGGAACCGCTGCAATCGTCGCGCAGCCTAACAGGCCGGCAGTCGCAAAGCGCCACAACATGTCGAATTTCCTGTGTGTCCGGAATCTCACGGCACGCGGGTCAGCCGGGGGCGGCGCCTTGTGTTGCGACCTGCATCATGTACAGCGATTGGCTGCCGGCCATGAAGAGCCGGTCGCGTTTGGGGCCGCCGAAGCAGACATTGGCACACACCTCGGGCAGCCGAATGCGCCCGATCAGCTTCGCCGCGGGATTGAACACCAGCACGCCGGCATAGCCGAGCGGGGCACTGGAGCTGCACCACAGATTGCCAGCGACATCGGCGCGGATGCCGTCTGGCCCGCATTTGACGCCATCCACCATCATGTCGGTAAAGAGACGCATATTGGCGACTTTCGTACCCTGGACGTCGAAAGCATAGATGGAGCGCGTTCCGCCGGGCCCGGCATCGCCCGGACCTCTGCCGGTGCTGATCACATAAATGGTCTTGTAATCCGGCGAAAAGCAAAGGCCGTTGGGGTCGGCCAGCTGGTCCTCGGTGATCGCGACCTCGAGTCGGCCGCTCGGGTCCCAGCGGTAGACGTTGGTCGACAATTCCCGCCGGCGCCCGCCGATTGCGAATGCGGGCTCGGCGCCAACGCGCGGATTAAACAACCCCTGTGGGTTGCTTGGTCCGCCCGGCTCGTCGGGATGGCCTTCGGCGAGCGAGCCGCCATAGGGCGGATCGGTGAACCAGATGCTGCCGTCCGGATGGGGCACGACATCGTTTGGCGAGTTGAGCGGCTTGCCGTCATAGGAATCGGCGATGACGGTCGTCGAGCCGTCATGCTCCCAGCGCACGACGCGTCGGTTGAAATGCTCGCACGAGATCTGACGGCCCTGAAAATCGAACGTGTTGCCGTTGCTGTTGTAGGACGGCCGGCGAAAGACGGTCACGCGGCCGTCGTCCCAGATGTAGCGGTATTGCACATCGCCTGACACGTCGCTGAACACGACGTAACGGCCTTGGCTGGACCATGCCGGGCCCTCGGCCCACAGCGCACCGGTCCACACGCGGTAGATCGCCCCCTCCCTGGTTTCGCCGCAGCGGCAGGAAAGACGGGTCGACGACGATCACGTCCGGGTCCGGATATATCGACGGATGCCCGCGCGCAAAGTCGCGCGGCGGGTTGCTGATCACTGTCGCTGGCGTGCCGAGGTTGGCGTTTTGCTGGCCTCGCGCGGCGCCGGTCACCGCTGCCGCCCCGGCCAGGCCCGCCGTACCGGCGAGCAGGCTGCGCCGCGACAGCGACTGGCGGCAAGCGGTTTCGTGCTTCATGGCTTTCCCCTGTTTTGGTTGGATCGATCGATTGTGGACCGGCTCGCCCGCAGAGGCAACCGGTGTCCCCCGCCCTCGCAGCCATGCGACAGAGGAAGAGCATAACGTCGATTTCGCAGTGCAGGCTCGGCCGGTGCCGCGTGTTAGAGTTGTTATGAACTAATCGGGAAAGGGGTAGTGATGGCGTATGACCTGCTGATCCGCAACGGCCGCATCGTCGACGGCTCGGGGATGCCGGGTTTCCGCGGCGACGTCGCGGTCAAAGACGGGAAGATCGTCGAGATCGGCAAATTGAGCGGGCCCGCGACGCGGACGATCGACGCCGGGGGCCGCGTCGTTGCGCCTGGATTTATCGACAATCACTGCCATTACGACGCGCAGGTCACGTGGGATCCGCTGTGCACCTATTCCTGCGACCACGGCGCCACGACCGTCATCTTCGGCAATTGCTCGCTGTCTCTGGCGCCAGTGCGCAAAGGCAAAGAGGAGCGCCTCTCCGAGTTCCTCTCCTATGTCGAAGCGATCCCGATGGAGGTATTGCGCACGGTCGAATTCGGCTGGGAGACAGTGCCGCAATATCTCGACCAACTCGACCATCATCTCGGCGTCAACGTCGGCAACCTGATCGGCCACACCGCGGTGCGCTATTATGTGATGGGCGACGACTGCCAGAAGCGCACCGCGACCGACGACGAGATCAGGCAGATGCAGGGCCTCGTGAGCGACGGCATGAAGGCCGGCGCATTGGGCCTCTCGGTGTCGCGCAATCAGGGCCATTACGACCCGCAAGGCGTGCACATTCCGGCATTGTGGGCCGATGAGAAGGAGATCTTTGCGCTCGGCGACGTGTTGCGCGAATTGGGTACCGGGCTCATCCAATCGGGCGGCGGCAATGGCGCCGAGGTCAGGAACGCGCTGATGAGCCGGCTCTCCGAGGCGACCGGCCGCACCGTCGTCTACAACAATCTGAGCCAGTCCATGCGCCGCCCGGACGAATGGAAAAAGCAGATGGCGCAGATCGACGCGACGACGGCCAAGGGCGTTCGCGCTTTCCCGATGTGCACGCCGAACCGCATCACCGACTACTTCACGATGCGGAACACCCAGGAGTTCCGGGGCCTGCCGACTTGGCACCCGATCCTTATCGCCTCCGACGAAGAGAAACTGCGCGCCTACAGCGATCCCGAGATCCGCAAGAAACTGCACGCCGAGGCGGTGGAATTTACAGTCGATACGCCGCCGCCCGGCATCTGCCGCACCTGGTGGGATTACATGGAGGTGCAGACCGCGGTATTGCCGAAGAACAAGGTGTTCGAAGGCAAGACTGTCGGCCAGATCGCGCAGATGCAGGGCAAAGGCGTCATCGACGCCTTCCTCGACCTCGTCGTCGAGGAGCATCTCGACACCGAATTCCTGTACGGCGAGATCAATGTCGACGAAGCCGCAATGGCGCAGATCCTAACTTACCCGAACGCCATCATTGGGTTGTCCGACGGCGGCGCGCATGTGCAATTTCAGAGTGGCTTCGGTTTCAGCACTCGGCTCTTGTCGGAATGGGTGCGCGACAAGCAGGTGATGTCCCTGGAGCAGGCAGTGCGCCGGTTGACGTTTGATTCAGCCACGATCTTCGGCCTCTACGACCGCGGCCTGTTGCGCCCGGGAATGGCTGCCGACATCACGATCTTCGACCCCGAGACGGTGCGCCCGCTGCCGCTCGAAGTCGTGCACGACTTCCCGACCGGCGCCAAGCGCATCAAGGAGCCGGCCGCAGGCATAATGGCGACCGTCGTCAACGGCGACGTGCTGATGGAGGACGGCAAGCACACCGGCGCCCTTCCCGGCCGCGTATTGCGCAACACCTACTACCAGGCCAACCGGGCCTAGCCCTCACCCGTCTCCCCCCGGACTTGATCCGGGGGTCGACACCCTCTCCCGCACTGCGCCGCACTGCGGGAGAGGGGGAACCAAGCGCGCAGCGCTTGGTGGGTGAGGGATTGGCTCTGCGGTTATGCTATCCTGTCTTCCTCCAAATTTGGGAGGAAGCAGGGATGACGCGCTCTTGGATCCATTTCACGCGCGGGCGCTTTGTGCGCCAGGCGCGGGTCGGGCTCGGCGATCTGCGCGAGGAGCATCTGAGCCGGCAGGGCTTTGCGGGGCCGGTCGCGATGCTCTACCGCACCGACGGGCCGAACGAGGTGGTCAGGTTCGAAGGCGACTACCGGCCGCGTCAGGTCGATAGCGCCGATGTCGTCGCGCCGGATGCGAGCGATCCGCGGGGCGGCTGGCAGAATTTGCTCGCGAACGATGATGTGGCCGTCGCGATCAGCCGCCGGCGCGAGGCTATGCCCTACTGCTATCGCGACATGGAAGGGGACCTCCTTTACTTCGTGCATCGCGGGCGCGGGGTCTTCGCCACCGAATTCGGGCCGATCTCCTACGAGCCCGGCGATTGGGTATTGCTGCCGAAGGCGACGACCTTCCGGCAACTCCCCGGGGCCGGCGACAGCCTGCTGCTCGTCGTCGAGTCGCCGCAGCCGATCCGGCTCTGCGAGCACGAGCAGGTCGGTCGCCACACGCCGATCGACCCGACAATGCTGGAGGTGCCGGACCTCGCCGATTACGGCTGGCCGAAGCAGGACGAATACGAGGTACGGATCAAGCACACCGGTGGGCACAGCTCGATCTTCTACCGCAACGACCCGCTGAAAGTGGTCGGCTGGAAGGGCGACCTGTTCCCGTTCAAGCTCAATGTCCGCAACATTCTGCCGATCATGTCGGACCGCATTCACATCCCGCCGTCGTCCTGGGTGACCTTCGAGGCGCCGGGCTTCGTCGTGCTGAGCATCGTCCCGCAGATCGCCGTCACCGATCTCGAAGCCGAGGAACTGCCGAGCTATCACCGCAACATCGACATGGACGAGGTCATGCTGTCGCATGCCGACGAAGACCCGAGCGGCCGACGGCCCGGCAGTTTCCGGCATACCCCGCAAGGAATCCTGCACGGCGCCAACGAGGCGTACCGCGCCGAATTTCAGGCCCGTCGCAAGCCCGGCATGCGCCGCACGAGCACGATGGTCGGCGTCGACACCTACCGGCTTCTCAAACCCGCGGCGGAATTCGTGCGCATAGCGGGCTAACGCGCCCCTGCTCGCGCCGTTCGGTGAGTTCGGGGTTCGCGATGGACATAGCGGTCTGGCTGCGCGGCTTGGGTCTGGAACGGTACGAGGCGGCGTTCCGCGAGAACGAGATCGATAGTGAGGCGCTGTCTAGACTCACCGCGGAGGACCTCACGGATCTCGGCGTGATGCTCGGAAGCCATCGGCGCGAGCTGCTCAAGGCGATCGCGGCATTGCACGGCACAGCCGATACCGCATCGGAGGCAGCTTCGGGCGTGCCGGCTGCCGAGCGCCGGCAGCTGACGGTGATGTTCTGCGACCTCGTCGGCTCGACCGCGCTCGCCGCGCGCCTCGATCCCGAGGACCTACGCGAGGTCATCGCCGCGTACAACCACGCCGTTGCCGATGTCGTCGGGAGCTTCGACGGGGTTTGTCGCGAAATACATGGGCGACGGGGTCTTGGTCTATTTCGGCTATCCGCAGGCGCATGAGGACGATGCCGAGCGGGCGGTGCGGGCCGGGCTGAGCGTTGTTGGCGCTGTGGCTCGCCTCAATGTCAAATCCGTAAAGCTCCAGGCGCGCGTCGGGATCGCCACCGGGTTGGTAGTCGTCGGCGATCCGATCGGCGAGGGTTCGCGCAGGAGCAATCGGTCGTCGGCGAGACCCCGAACCTCGCCGCCCGGCTGCAAGCGTTGGCCGAGCCGGATACGGTCGTCATCGCCGCGGGCACGCGCCGGCTGGTCGGCGATCTCTTCGAGGTCCGCGATCTCGGCGCCGTCGAGGTGAAGGGTCTGGTCGGATCGGTTCCGGCTTGGCAGGTAATGCGACCGAGCGCCGTGGCGAGCCGGTTCGAGGCATTGCGCGGATCGCTGCTGACCCCTCTGGTCGGCCGCGACGAGGAGATCGACCCGCTGTTGCGCCGCTGGACGCGCGCCAAGGCCGGCAACGGTCAGGTCGTGCTCATTTCGGGCGAACCCGGTATCGGCAAGTCTCGCATCGCCGCGGCACTGGAGGAGCGGCTCGCGACCGAGCCGCATCTTCGCTTGCGCCATTTCTGCTCGCCCTACCACCAAGACAGCCCGCTTTTTCCATCCATCGACCAGCTCCGCCGGGCGGCGGGGTTCGAGCCGGATGATCCGCCCGCTGCGAAGCTGAGGAAGGTCGAGGCCCTGCTGGGAGGCGTCGCGCCGCCTGAAGAAGATGTGGCGCTTCTCGGCGATTTGCTCTCGCTGCCGGCTTCGGAGCGCCGCCCATTGCCGAACCTCAGCCCGCAACGAAAAAAGGAACGGACATTGGAAGCGCTGATCCGGCAACTCGAGGGTCTAGCGCGCCAGAAGCCGGTACTCATGGTCGTCGAGGACGTGCATTGGATCGACCCGACCTCGCGCGAGCTGCTCGACCTCCGCATAGAGCGAGTGCGCAGCTTGCCGGTGCTGCTGATCGTGACGTTCCGCCCCGAGTTCCAGCCGCCCTGGACCGGCCAGCCGCAGGTGACGATGCTGGCCCTCAATCGCCTGGGCCGCCGTGACCGAAGCACCTTTGTAGCTCAGATTGCCGGCGGTAATGCGCTGCCCAGCGAGGTTATTGACCAGATCGCCGAGCGCACCGACGGCGTGCCATTATTTGTCGAGGAATTGACCAAGAGCGTATTGGAGAGCGGTGTCGCACCCCTCGGAATCCCCACGACCCTGCACGACTCACTGATGGCGCGGCTTGACCGCTTGGGGTCAGTCAGGCAGGTGGCGCAGATCGGCGCAGCGATCGGCCGCGAGTTTTCCTATGGGCTGCTACGCGCCGTTTCTCGCCTTCCCGAAGAGGAGCTGGGAGCCGGTCTTGTGCGCCTTGTCGCGTCCGAGCTCGTCTTCCAGCGCGGCACGCCGCCCGACGCAGTCTGTAGCTTCAAGCACGCGCTGGTGCAGGATGTGGCGCACGGTAGCCTGCTGCGCAGCTCTCGGCAGCAACTCCACGCGCGGATTGCCGAAGCGCTCGAAATGCATTCCCCCGAGCTGATGGACACCCAGCCCGAACTCTTCGCACAACATTACACCGAGGCCGGCCTGGTTGAAAAATCGGTCGCCTACTGGAGCAAGGCCGGTCGGAGGTCCGCCGCCCGCTCGGCGATGGCGGAAGCGGCCGCGCAATTGCAAAAGGGGCTGGACCAGCTGGCGCTGTTGGCCGACAACCCCGAACGCCAGCGACACGAGCTCGAATTGTGCAGTGCATTGGGCGCGGCGTTGATGGCCGTAAAGGGCTACGCCGCGCCGGAAACGGGCCAAGCCTATGCCCGCGCGAGGGAGTTGTGGGAGCAGCTGGGTTCCCCTTCAGAGTTCCTTCAGGTTCCCTATGGGCAGTCCATCTATCACAGATTCCGCGGCGAACTCGATTTGGCGCAGCGCTTGGCGGAGGATTTGCTGCGTCTGAGCCTCCGCCGTAACGATTCCGCAGGAATTGTTCTGGGGCACCTGTCGTCTGGTCGAAACCTGATGTTTGCCGGCAGGCTTGCTTTATCTCGATCGCACTTCGAGGAGGTGCTTGCGCTTTATGATCCCAATTCATGCCACTCGTTCCCTATTATATCGCCCTTCTGGCCGCGGCATGTGAGATCTCGGGGCAAATCGAAGAGGCGGCGACCCTTTGTTGGACGAGGCGCTACAGATCATGGAGAGGACAGGCGAGCGCTGGTTCGCGGCCGAACTGAACAGGCACAAAGGCCAGCTGCTGTTGCGGCAAGGGCAAGCCGAGGCCGCTGAGGAACTGTATCGCAAAGCGTTGAGCATCGCCCGCGAGCAGGACGCCAAGCTGTGGGAATTGCAGGCGGCGGCAAGCCTCGCCCGCTTGTGGCGCGACCAGGGTCGTCGCGGCGAAGCGCGCGACCCTCTCGCGCCGGTCTATGGCTGGTTCACCGAAGGCTTCGACACCCCCGATCTGAAAGAAGCGAAAGCGCTGCTTGGCGAGCTTAGGGGCATCTAACGGCTTTGGTTCGCTGCAAAACCCTGCCACCTTGACCACCCTCAACGTCTTACTTAACGTGCGCCCTGGCCAGCGGTGTGCATCCTCTCCGGCACCGTGCTCGGGAAATGCCGAGAGCTGGCGGCCGAGGCCATCGCTGCGCCAGAACAGTCAAGGGAGGATTTGCCATGAAGTCGCTTCTTTGCGCAGCCGCCGTGACTATGGCGGTTTACTCCAGCTACGCCTTCGCCCAAGCGCCGACCGGTCACGCGGGCGGCAACATGAACGACGAAGCGCTGGTAAAGCTGGCGCTGTCCGCCGCGCCCGAGGCAATCAGCAAAGACGCAACGGTCGTCACGGTCGGCAATGACGGCAAGATGCGTACATTGCGTCAAGGGCGCGGACAGTGGACCTGCATGCCCGGCCCCATGGATCAAACGCAACCAGCCCCGATGTGCGGCGATAATAACGCCATGGAATGGGCGGCCGCCTGGATGGCCCATAAGGACCCTCCGGCGAACAAGGTCGGGTTTATGTACATGCTTCGCGGGGACGGCGGGGCGAGCAATACGGACCCGTATGCAACGAAAGAAGAGCCCGGCAACAATTGGATCAAGACCGGCTCGCACGTGATGATCGTCGGATCCGGCGCCAAGATGTTGGATGGCTATCCGCGAGAGGCCAAGGCCGATCCGACGAAGCCTTATGTGATGTGGCCGGGAACGGTGTACGAACATCTGATGCTGCCCGTGCGCTGACGGCGTCCGCAACCGGCCGGCGACGCCGGACCCGGCGACAGGTGCGCTCCCCGTGGCGGGGACGAGAAGTATGGACATCGCGGGCTGGCTGCGGAGCCTGGGTCTCGAGCGGTACGAGCAGGCCTTCCGCGATAACAGGATCGAGGCCGACTTACTGCCGAGCCTGACGGCCGAGGATCTGAGGGAGCTCGGCGTCACTCTGGTCGGTGACCGCCGCCGGCTGCTCGGCGCGATTGCCGCGATCGGCCCCGCTGTGAAGGTCGCCGCCGTCACGGCGTCCGCCGAAGCGCCAGAGCGAACCGATGCCGAGCGGCGGCAATTGACGGTGATGTTCTGTGACCTGGTCGGCTCGACCGAGCTGTCGGGCCGGCTCGATCCCGAGGATTTGCGCGACGTCATTGCCGCCTACCATCGCGCGGTCGCCGAGGTGGTCGCCGGGTTCGATGGTTTTGTCGCCAAGTACATGGGCGACGGCGTCTTGGTTTATTTTGGTTACCCGCGGGCCCATGAGGACGATGCAGAGCGAGCGGTCCGGGCGGGTCTCGGGTTGATCGATGCTGTTGGTCGCCTCGATATCAAATCCGCCAAGCTACAAGCCCGCGTCGGCATCGCCACCGGTCTGGTGGTCGTCGGCGACCTGATCGGCGAAGGCTCGGCGCGGGAGCAATCGGTCGTGGGTGAAACGCCAAACCTCGCCGCCCGCTTGCAGGCATCGGCCGAGCCTGACGCCATCGTCATTGCCGCGAATACGCGCCGGCTGGTCGGTGATCTCTTCGAGTACCGCGATCTCGGCGCTGTCGAGGTCAAGGGCATCGCCGGGCCGGTGCCGGCTTGGCAGGTATTGCGACCGAGCGCCGTCGAGAGCCGGTTCGAGGCATTGCGCGGAGCGGCGCTGAGCCCATTGGTCGGCCGCGACGAGGAGATCGACCTGCTGTTGCGCCGCTGGCAGCGCGCCAAGGCAGGAGACGGCCAGGTCGTGCTGATCTCCGGCGAACCCGGAATCGGCAAGTCGCGCCTAACGGCGGCATTGGCGGAGCGCCTGCACGTCGAGCCGCATCTCCGCTTGCGCTATTTCTGCTCGCCCTATCATCAGGACAGCGCGCTATTCCCGTTCATCGACCAACTCGGGCGGGCGTCCGGGTTTGCCCGCGACGACCCGCCTGTCGCCAAGTGGGGGAAACTCGAAGCCCTGCTCTCCGTCGCCGCGCCGGCCGAGGACGACGTTGCGCTCATTGCCGATCTGCTGTCGTTGCCGGCTTCGGAGCGCCACCCGCTGCCCAACCTCAGTCCGCAGCGCAAGAAGGAGCGGACATTGGAGGCGCTGATCCGGCAGATCGAGGGCTTGGCACGTCACCAGCCGGTGGTCATGGTCTTCGAGGACGCGCATTGGATCGACCCGACCTCGCGCGAATTGCTCGACCTTA
>Ga0126383_10000103_pt1 | contig 39924 bp, 48 predicted proteins | sample PanSoiMetPlot_35_FD_96882 | JGI IMG/M metagenome (GOLD analysis project Ga0126383, IMG submission 96882) | Tropical forest soil microbial communities from Panama - MetaG Plot_35 | ecosystem: Environmental > Terrestrial > Soil > Tropical forest > Bulk soil | place: Panama | collected 2016-02-17 | reverse complement strand
TCGCAGTGAACAAAGTCCCGGGGACCAGTTCCTGTTTGGTGCCAGCAGTCATCCATGCCCAGCGTGGAGGGAATCGTGTGATCATGTGCCGGAAGTTTTTGATCACCCGGGACGAACCACGACGCTGAATCACTGGGTTGGCATCACCGAACGCTTCAAACGCAGAACGGTAATCCCGGCGCAGTTCCGAATTGTTGAGCAGGATTTGATTGCTCGCATCCTGTCCGATCAGCAGCGGGAAAATTGGGCCTTCCGGGCCTTGCGTGATCCACCCGTTGGTGTTGGGTTCATCAGCACCCTCTTCAGACAAGTTGGTAGCAATATCATCGAGGAAGTCCTGCGAGAGATTGCACGAGGCTTGTGCCGCTGCAATCGACCCCGGAGTCACACCGTTAAGGTCCACGATGGACGGAGGTGGCTGGACCAGATTGAACAGCCCGGGAGTAGGAGCAAACGGTGCCGTGTTTTGACACACCCAAGTAGGCACGTAGTCCTGATAAATGTTCTGAAGCCGATTGATGATCGACTTCAAATTTCTTTTTTCGAGCGACTGAAAATATTTTTCCCAAAAATCCTGACTGTTCCAGTGCAACGTCAGATCGTCTTGGCAGATCAACGGTCCCAGCAGACCGAATTCCTCTGGCTTATAATGCACCTCCAGATGCCCCACGAACGTCTGGTTATAAGTAACAGCACAGGAGCCAGTGAAAGTGCCGCCGGAAGAGACGGCAATTGCCGACCACGTTTCTTCATCGGTTGCAGGTTCGCTTCGGCCAATTGTGAATGCTGAACGATCAAGACCAGCACCCACAGGCCATTGATCCCGAGGAATCAAATTGAGCCACGGGTTTTTGAAGGAGCCACGAACGTAAAGCTGTGGACCCAAATCTTCTGTCCTCATTCGCAGGACATCAAACGGACTTAAACATGCCATACGGACTAAAAATCAAAGGGTTAGGTGCTAACAGGCTGGGAACACACCGTGTGTGTGTTAGCAGATCGCTAGCGTGATTTTGGGAAACAGGGTTTTTGAAGGTGGTCCTGAACCACTCCCGGCAGGCTGAAGTAGAACCCGGATTTTAGTCAGCCAATGGCACCCGTGATGTCAGAGCGAGTGCTGCTCTGTCATCACCCCTACGGCAAAAGGCTTCTGCTGTCAAGTATGATATCATCACACGAAAGAAAAACCCCGGTGTCGTGTGCCACCGGGGTGCCTATGGTTAGAACTGCATTCGACTGTCAGGAAGATTGTTCGCCACGCATGGCTTCACCAAATTTCTTCACCCAGTTTTTGGTCCAGTCCATGGGACGCATATCCTTGGGCATCGGCGGTTCGGTCCCGGTGCCGGACGTTTCGGCTCGCCTCTGAGGTTCAATCCTCGGGTTGGCTGCACTCATCGCAGCAATCTGCTTCTGCAGCTTCTCCACCTCGGCCAGTGCCGTCCGGTAGCCAACCAGCACATCTGGGTAGGCTGCGGCATCAAAGGCTGCTTTAAACATCACTTCCGGCGCAAGATTGCCTGCTATAAGAGCCTTCCCAGCGTCGATGCGCCTTTGCACGGACTGGTTCCACTCGACCTCCCCATCACGCATCTGATATTCCGGCCTGCCCCCCTTGGCATCCTGCATCAATTTGACGGTGTCATCCAGCAGCTTGGTAAACCCAGCCCTCTGCTGTTCCTGCTGGGCTTTGGACTGTGCCATCATCTGGTCATAGTCCGTTCGTGCCCGTTCGATTTCAGAATCCTTCTCAGCCTGAATGGCAGAAAGGTTATTGATGACCCCGAACAGCCTCCCCTGCTGCACCGGAGTCAATTCCCCCAACAATTCGTTGATCTGATCGTTCTTGGCATCGGAGTCCGGCTGCTGCACAAGCTTGGTGACCGTGTCCAGCCTCTCTGCCGGAACGCAGCCTCTTAGCTGGGACAATGCCGCATTGGTCTTGCTCTCGAAATAACTGCGGAACCGTGGATGATTGGTGACTGCGACCAGTCGCAATTGCTTGGAGAAATCGTCATTCTCCTTCCTCAGTATCTCGATTTCTTTTTGGACTTCCGGGCTGACAGGTTGGGACGCTTTGCTTTCAAGGTCTTTAATTTTGGCATCCCGGTCTGCAATCGTTTTTTCATATTGTTCATCCTTGGCTTTTCGTGATTGGGTGAAGTTTTTCCACTCCTTGGCCGACCTCGGCCAACGCTCTTCGGCTGCGGGTTGGGCAGCGTCGGCAGGCTTACTTGGTGCTTCCGCAGGTTTAGTTGGAGGTGTCGTTGCAGGCGCAGGAGGTGTGGCTGGCTTTTCGGCTGGTGTGGCTGGAGTATCAGCAGGTGGTTCAGTTTCCTGATCTGGATCCGGCTCGCCTCCTTGTCCAAGTGCTGGATTCGGCAGTGCCTCTTTGAGTCCAGCCATCCACTTTGATAAGCTTCCCTGTCGGAAATTGACTTCCTCTTTTGATCCCGCTGGGTTTTCGTTTGCTTCAATCGGAGGTGCTACTGCTGCTGCCATAGTGGCAGGCTTTAGCGATAAACGTCTAAGTTGTCAAGTATGATAACATCACATTTTCAGGCAGGCTCGAAAACCGACTCGGGCAGGACATCAATCTCGGTGCAGATCGCCAGTGCCTCCAGATTGGCGAGGCACATCTGATAACCCTCAGTCCGTGCTTGCAGGACCACCCTGTCGTCGAACCCAACTCCGTATGGCAATGCCGTGTTGGCTGGGCTTTCGTTCTTCAACACAGACAGCATCAGTTTGAAGTCCGGGCTGTCCAAAACCTTCGACGCAGTATGGCACAACCGTCGATCCATCTGCCAATTGGATAGTCTCAACTTGTGCTCTTCGACACGCACGACTTCCAAGTGGATCGGCTTCTTCCGCAGTAGCCAGTTTAACAATTTCATTTCGATCAATCTCCCGTTTAAAAACGATGAATCGCCACGTGCCGTAATAATCCCGGGGCACGAAACGAAATTCGCTCAGATACATCCACTGCTGCATCGGCTCCTTTGCCAGCAGATGTGGAGCAACCGACGCTGCCCCGGCAGCAATAGCCAATGATCTGAAAAAGTTACGACGGTTCATTGGTCTTGCTGCCACGGTGGTGGTTGAATTGCTTTGGCGTGTCGCTGCACCACTTCTGCGATTTGCAACAGTTCCTCCGGGTCATCCAGTTCCAGCACCAGTTTGGTCTGCCGGACAACCTTGGTGCCTTTGAATACCCGGATGACCCCGTCATCTGAACTTTCGACCCGATATCCTTTTTCTTTGAGCCACCGATTAGCACGGTCACGCTCCATCGGATTGCCACGATGGGCCGTCTGATACAGGTGGTTGGGAAGTATGTCACGCATCACACCATCGACCCACGCGAAAATCTTTCGCTTGAGTGCCTCTTCCATCATTTCACGGTTGAATTTCATGCCCCTAGCCATGTCATCCTCTTTAACAAATCTTTGTGAGGAATGTCAATCCAGCCACACTTCAGATCGTTGACTCCCAGTGTGACCAGCCAGCTATTGTCGCGCAGCAGTGACCCACAGGGGAATACCACTAAAGGTTTTTTATCCACCCAGTAGTCGTGCTGGCTACCGATGAGCAATGGTTCCTGTGTAATTCGAGTGACTGAAAATGGGGGACGGGCTTCAAATGCATATGCCCCCATGAAGTAACGACGGAATTTGGCTGTCCATGGCAGTGAAGAATGAAAGAAGGTGAAATATTCTGATCCCACTCGGAATGGTGGTGTTCCACCACGTATCTCGCCATAGGCCCACGGCAGTTTCCTTTCGGTTCGGCGCACCGTAACCACGCGCACGTAAGAGTCAAACTCGACCACCGTGTGAGGCTGGGCTTCATAAAGCAATTGCAGTTTGTCGTCGTGGAAAAACCACAACCAGTTTTTCTCGTGCCCCGTGTTCAGCCCCAGCCCCTTGCCATTCTTGCCATAGAGTGGATCGAACCGCTGCTTCACATCCCACTTGTCATCGCACACCACCAGAATCTGATGCGCCCCTGTCCACTTCTTGATGCGATACCAAACGAAGTTGCAGCAAGCCACGTAGGTTTTGCCGTTGTGATAAATGACCCGGGGATCCTCGTACTGCTCATTGGTGTTGGTGTTGAGGAACCGGACCTTGTAGCCAATCTGCGGCACCAACCCGTTGGGACCACCCAGCCGGAACGCAACAATGTCGTTCATCCCGAATATCAGTCGGTCCTTCCACACTGACCGTCGCACCATCAACCAGTTCCCATCCGGCCTGCTCACCAGACCGCAGTTGAAGTAGTCCGTCTGGGGATGCTCGCCTCTGCGGAAGTCGAAGATGCCACACTCCCAATCGGTCTGTTGCAAGATCGAAGGCACCTTGTCGTTAACAGCAATCGGTGGATCAACAGCAATCACGGTTTCTGGAACACGGCAAACTGTTTTGTTTCGGTGACTGGTTTGTAGCCCAAGTCCCGAATCTTTTTTAGCGACTTGGCAACCGTGGTCCAATCCACATCGTCAGCCACCAAAAAGCCTCCGGGCTTCACCTTCTTGTGCCAGTGATCGACCTCGCCGCAGGAAGCCTCCTCACTGTGGTTGGCATCCAGATGCAACAGGTCAATTGACTTGTCTGGAAACATTTTGCAGGCGACTACTCCCTTCTCGCGCACCCAGCGAATCTGTTTGAGCAGTTGGAATTCGAGCACCCCCCGGACGAACCCTTCGTAGATCGTTTGCAGGTTCACATTTTCCGTCCACCACTTACGATTCTCGTCCCCGATTTCGCCTTCCAGCACGGCATCCAGACTCCACGGGTCAATCCCGGTTACAGTGCCCATTCCGTTTTCGCGCAAAGCAAACGCCATGGCGAACACACTGCGTCCACCGAACACACCGACCTCGACCAGCACCTGCGGTTTGTGATCGAGAATGAGTCCAGCCAGCACCTCGGCCTTTTCCTGTGTCGTCCAGCCCTCGATGATTGGCCTGCGGTCCAGCGAGAGCATGTCCTTGATTTCGTGTTTGAGTTTTTCGGTGATCATTTTTTGTAAACCAACCATCCGGCTAAATCGAAGTGCTCTTGCATCCAAGGTTCCAGTCCGTATCTGGCGACAGGTTCAGCCACTGCCTCCTGTGTGATTTCCGTCCAAGGCCAGTAGACGGCATTGAAGTAGTCGTGAGCACCGATGATATCCCCGGGCTTCAGGTGCTGCGCGAATATGGAAAACTCCAAACTCTTTTTGCCGTTGTCGCAAAGCACGTAGGTGATCCCGGGTTTCTCGATCAGACGGATAATGGTTTCGGAGAGTCCCTGCAGGATATCGCCTTGAACAAATTCGACACCAAGAACCTTCGCCAGATTGGCCCAGTCCTCACTGGGTGCTGCCATCCGATCAAAACCAAACACCGTGGCACCGAGGTGCCACGCATGCAGTCCCAGCAGAATTGTGAAGCCACCGTTATAGCAACCCAAATCAAGGACGCGCGTCGGTGGATAGACCTCCATCGCATACGACCAGATCGTTGGCGACAGGCGATTCTGGCTCATGGGAAAACCAAACGGTTTTACTGAGCCTTCAGATACCCAAAGTGGAATCATAATTCGCTCAGAAGTTTTTTGGTGAACCACTCCCGGTCAGGGATCTGACAAATCGGGAATGGTTCACCGTGAAGCACCCGTTGGCGTAACCCACGGATGCCCTCCTCGCCAAAGTAGTTCGGGAACCAGACGGACTGCTTGGCGATATTCAATGCGGCATGAGACTTGTCCTTCGGGCTGATGCCGAAATCGGATCGAATCATCGGCTTCTCTTTGTAGTGGTCCTCCTCACTCTCCAGAGTCAGCATCGTTTTATCATACCTGAACGAAAACTTGTTGGTGTTGCCGATGCAGATGCCCATGCACACATCTTCAAAGGAGAGTCCGTCGTTCGCCTCGGGCCAACCGTTGACCGAGAGGAAGGCTTCTGTCGGCCCAGCCACCGAACACCCATACATCCAGTCGCCACCGCAGGAGACAACCTCCCCTACGTGGCGCAGGCGTGAATCCAGCCCACCGGCAAATTCCTCACAGGAAACTACTCGGCCTTTTTCAACGACGAGGTTGCGCACCTTTTTGTAGGCACCCAGTGCGATGTAATTGCCTCGAATGGATCTGCGAACAGCTTCAAGCCAAGTAGGAGCAAGAACGCTAAGGTCATCACTGTAAGCAATCCAGTCACTAGGACAAAGGCACAGAGCAGTGTTGCGAGCATTCGCAGCAGCGAACCAATTTTCTTTCGTAAGCCGATGATCACCCTGCCAAACATTGGGCTTTGGCTGGACCTGTTGGAAGGATTTGATTTGAGGAGGGGAACCATCGGCACAATAGGGTCGTTCTTTGGCCCAGAAGTCCACCATGACCACATGAATTTCATCGTCGGGTTGTAGCTGCAACAGGAGAGAATCCCACCACCACTGCATCTTGCAGTCCTGACGACTGGTCAGGTAACAAAGCGTAACCTGCATTGTTACACTCTTAAAAGAAGGGGTCGGGGTGGGTTACCCGTTTCTTCAGAAATTTATCCAGCCCGGATTTGCTGGGCTTAGTATGTGGCTGGCGTGATGGTCCCTTCGGTTTGCCGGACAGAGGTTTTCTCGGCCAAGGCAAAGCAAATGGACCGAGAGGAATATCATTCGGTGGATTGGGATACGTAAAGTCTGTGGTTCGCAGCATGGTATGATAACATCATACTCAGGAATCCGTGTCAAGCACTGCTGCGGGCTGCGGCATCTGGTGCCCTTGCCCAAACTCCATCCCCTGCTCCCGGGCTTCATTGATTTCACCGATCAAATCCACCAGTCGTTCCAGATGCAGGTGCAGTGGCTGGTCCTTTAATTCGCTATTCACTTCCAGAATGTGGTTCAGCACCTCGGTGGGAGTGTCTCCGATGCCGACCACCCAGCCCATGTCCATGTCCGGGGTCGGCGGGAAATGATAGGCACCGTCACTATAGCAACAGGCCGGAAGCTTCACCCACTGGCTTACCTTTTCCGGCACCCGAATGGACGCAGCCGAGTCCTTGTCGCCAGTCCAGTCCATCGCCACCTGCCCACAATATTTTGCTGTCCATTCCGGCTGAATCAACACGCCACGGGCACCGTAGTAGATGATGTCGGCATAGTTGCTATACATCTCCAATTGGGATTCCCCGGCTGGACTGGGGCACCGACAGCAGGGATCCAGCAGATAACTTTTCCCATTCACCACACGCACTTCGGTGGTGAAGAAATTACGATAACCGTGCGCTGCCAGAATTGGTGCCACCAGTTCACTGGGTTTCCAGATCTCCGGTGGCACCTCGGTGCGAGCCATCACAGCACCGAAATAGGCTTTGCTCTTCGCCTCGTAGCCCAACAAAACCTCGTCAGGAAAATCACCATCGATGTTGTAACTGTCGCCACCACCTTCAATGTCAGTGTCCAAATCCTGCTGAATGTAGAAAATGAGTTTGTCCTGCTGCGGTCCCCACTTGTGCGCCAGCGCATCGAGTTTGGTCCGGGTCCGGGTCCAATCGTCAGCACACCACGTTTCCATGTCGCCACGGTAGCGACTGATTTTGATGTGCTTCTTTTTCTCCCGAAAGTCAGAGAGGTATTGCCGTGCCCCTTCCAGCCCAACGATCACTTCGGTATGCGGCATCGGCAGGCCAATCTCCTTTGCCACATCAAGCCACACGCCACGCAGCCCCTCCAGTTCCTCGCCTCGCCTGCTGCCCCAGACCGGAAAACCCTGTGACACCAGTTCCTGCTGCAGTCCCCAGTCCCGGCAATCAGGGAATACAAAGCAATCGATCTGACTTTTGATCGGCCAGAAATCACGAATGGTTTCCACCCCGGGATATCCATGCCCCAACGCATCCTTTGCCACCGTTTCAAATCCATCCCCACTGGGCGAGTAATAATAGACCTTGTTGTTTCGCGCCAGTCGGTCAGCCACCGGAAAGAACGTGCCCCGGTCCACCACGCAGAAAGTCACTTCGTTTGTGCTCTTCACTCCAAATCCTCCTCGCGCATGCGCAACAGGTCCATCGGTTGACAGGGCACAGACCCATTCCCGATTTCTTCAAGCGACTCGTTGGCAGAAGTCGTCGGGTCTGAGGGTGCAGAGTTGGGATTAGTTTCTGTGCCCAAATCAGTCATCGTCATCCTCCTCCTCTTCAGGAACAGGATCCTCGGTCCAGCCTTCGGGGTTATTCACTGAATGCCTTTAATCGGTTGCGTTGAATTTCAGAGGCTGTGCTCGCATCATCCAGTGCCATGCGCTGACGACCCTTGGCTTCTGACAGCCTGATTCCGTGCTGCGTCTTCAGATCCTTCCGGCGCATGTCTGACGCAGCCTGCATGTTCTTGATCTGCTCGTCGGTCATCACCTGCTGCTGCCGATTCTGCTGGCGCATGCGCTGATCGTTTTGCTGATTGGCCTGCTGCTTCAACTGGTCGGTCAATTTCGCCAGTTGCTGCCACTGCTGCACCATCATCTGGTAAGCAGTCGCCCGGGTCGGGTCATCCTTGAACCGTTCCAAATGCGCGTGAACCGCAGGACCACAGATGGCAAGGAATTTCAAAACCTCCAACGGGTCGGCTCCCTGCTGCAGTGATTGCATCGCCTGAATCCCGGCAGCGAGGAATGTGCTGGCATAGGTGACGGCATTTTGCGACGAGGTGACAACGGGTGGCACACCCACCTTCATTGCAGCCACCCACTGCAGTGCCTCGGCCTGCTGGTCGGTTGCCAGTTTGTTCTGCTGCTGCGGCGGGTTATAGCGACTCACCGCATGCTGTCCAGCCTCGGCGGCAATCTTGTCGTTGAGCCAGTTCTGGCGACCATCTTCAGGCAGGCTCCCCACAATTGGCGTAATGCCGTCCACTGCCATCTTGCGCATGAAGGTCGAACCTTGCCCAACCACACGCACTGCTTCGACTTTGTCGATGCGCCCAAAGGATTCCCGGGGCACACCACGCTTGATGCACCGACGCTGATACTCCATGGCTCGATCATCACAGCTATTCAGGTTGCACATCCGGCGAGCAATCTCGGTATAGAGCAAATCCAGTTGCTTGTAGTAACGGTTGTAACTGGTCTTGCTCAGTGACGACTGCTGCGAGGCTTCCAACTGCTTCTGGAATTTGGTCGGCGGGTTGCCACTCTCCTGCATCGGAATCTGCTGCCGATAGCTGGAGAGGTTGCTCTGCATGATGTCAGTAATCTCCTGATTGAAGGCAAGGATTTCGGTCATCATCCCGGTGATCGGATTCTGCACGGCATCGTATCCCGGCGGCAGCAGGGCATAGTCGCCATGGTGGGCCAGTTGGAACCGCTGGGAACCTTCCGTGGTCGTGGGCCGGAACAGAGTTTTCGGAGCAAAGGCTTTGTCAGCAGCGTTGCAAATGGCACGGTTCTGCCACTCCATCGCTGAGAACATTTTCACTCCCAAACCGGTGACACTATGATGGTAACCACCGTTCCCACGGTCGAAATACATCGGGTGAATGACCTCTCGGAAATTCCCATACCGACCAATTGAACGGAACAGGAAGCCGATCTGGGTGCCAGATACGCTATCACGCTCCACAATTGCTTGGGTGATTCTTCCATCAAACTCCTTCCAGAGCACATGAACAAGGCGACAAATCTTGCTGTTATCATAGTAAGCCAGCGTGTTGTTTTTCAGTTCAGCCTGATACATCTCCCACTCGTACTGGATGCCTGCGGTCTGCCGGATGTCCATGGCGTTTTTGATCACCTCTTTGGTATACTCGACATCCCAGCCCATCTGCTCCGCTGCTTCCTCGTCTTCGATATATTCGTAAAGTTCCGGCGGGTAATAGACCACCTGCACTCCGCAGACTTCCCAGTAGTGCGTGTCGGAGTAGGTAAACTCGGGCACCTTCAAATCGCCGCAGGCAAACGCCCGGGGCAGAATTTTGAACGCATCCTCGAACAGCATCGGACCACAGCCATGTAGCACCATGTTCCAAATCGACTGCTGCATCTGGTAATCCCACACCTCGTCACAGGAGATGATCCGGTCAGCCTCCTCACTCATGATGCGAGACGACTGCTCGCGTTCCTGATCGGTTTTGCCGAAAGCAGTTCGGATTGAAAAGAACCCGGGTGCCTCGGTGTATAGATCGTAAAAGGCTCCCGTCGCTGATTCGAGATAAGCACGAGCAATGTTCCAGTTCACATTGCAGGCATCGGCTCGATTTGCTTTAAGCAAATCCTGTCTGCGATATGGAGGGTTGCCATCTACCAGACCATTCACCAATGCTCGCTTGCGCGAACGTAGTTGATCATCATCGATACAACGACGGAAGAAATCCTGCACTGCCTGCGCATTGCGCATACGAGTGTGTGGAACACTCAGGTCGGGATTCAGTGTTTGGAGATAATCAGATTCGTAACTTCCAGCACCCATAAAACATCAGCAATTTTTCCAACAGTTAAAATTCTCTTTGGCAAAACCAAACCTCTCGCGCATGTCATCGCTGACCCCAACGCACTGCGTCTCCAATGGCAACCACACGCTGGCTGAGATGTAACACTTGCAGATCGAACAGCAGGAAAGCTTCTCATCGAAAGGAGTCCCATGTGCGCCAGTGATCACCTGCACCACATTCTCCAGCGCAGTCAGGCATCGAGCACACGGCAAAGTCATCTGCGCCCGGAGTGGACACTTGTAACAAATCTCGGCGCGACGGTTAGCTTCCTCCTGCGGCACCAGCATGCTGTCATGCGCTTTGTGATTCATCATCACCAGTGATCCACGCACAACGTCGTAAAGCCCGGGTGCCACCAAGGAAACTCCCAGTGCTCGTTTGCTCACCTCGCATTCAGTCGGATATCGGGCACATACCTGGCTCTCGATTTCATCTTCAAAATCCAAGCCAATGGGAATCGAGTTTGCTCGTCGGTAAGCGACTGCTTTGTTGTAGAGCATCTCGAAATGCGACCCATACAATTCGCGTTTGGTCAGCGGGTCTTCGATGAAGAACCCACCCCCATGTGGAGTCAGAATTCTGGATTTGAGTCTTGGCTTCACTTCGGTTGTTTCTTCTTCACTCGTTCACGCAGCCCCGGGATTCCCACTTCCAATTCCTCCACCACATCACGAGGGTTGCGTTTGACTGGATTGCCAAACGCATCCTCGTCGTGCCACTGCGCTGCCTGTTGGAGTAACTGCGGCACCAGCATGGAACGCAGCATCTCGCCCCAGAATTGTCCCTTCTGGTTTGGGTCCATTGCCTTTGCCAGCACAGGTGTCTCACGAATAAACGGGATCTGTTCACCGATGCCCATGGCTGCGGCATACAGTCCTTCGCCAAAGCCTTTGCGTTTTCCGGTGGCTGCGTATTTGGAATCCTGAACCCGCCGGATGGTGGCACCAATCTGCAAGGTTTCGAGCAGCGGATTGTGCAGGAGAAAACTCGGGACGTTATGCCCGTAGATGCGCAGACCACCGACCTGTGCCTCTTCCTTCTTTCGCTTTTCTCCCTTCTGGTAGTAGCCACCGAAAATATCCGGGTTGTAATAGCCCAGTGCCAGTGCAGCCATGCCCAGTGATCCTTTTTTAAGTGAACGCATGATGGCATCAGCCTCTTCCGGCGGCAGTCGGTCCACGCCTCGGGCCATTGCATACCCCAGTCGGCCCAGCCCCGTCACCGACCCAACTGCATACTCCAGCGTCTCTGCCACGATATTGGTGGGCACCTTCACAATCGGCAGTGTGATCCGGGCAAGAGTGCCAGCCAGCTTCCCAATCGGATGCGGTTCGCCTGTGGCTTTCTGCCTGCGTTCCAGAGCACCCAGCCCAGCCTTCCACCAGTTGGTGACCATGTTGTCCTGCAAGAAAATTGCTCGATTGGCATCCTTGTATGCCTCCAATCCAATCCGGGCTTTCACATCTTCATCAGTGATGTCCACGCCATGGTCGGCGGCATGCTGCAATCGCTTTTCAAAGGAGCGTTCAAACTCGGCGCGTTTGGTGGGAGCCTTGAGCATCCCGTGGATGCGTCCCCAGAAGTCCAGCCACGACGGTGGCGTGGCATCCCTCTCGCCATACATCAAATCCAATTCGCTCTTGCCCTTCATCAGAGTGCGATGGGCATCCTTCATCCCCTGCTTGACTGTGCTGGCAATCGACTTCACTTCGGCCCGGGTATTGAAGCCTGCCTGCCGTGCTGCCTTCTCCATAACGGCACGTGGCACAATGGCACTGACCGGGATCCCCATGGCTTCCTCCGGGGTGCTGATAGCCACACGTGCCACCGCAGCACCCATCAACTTGAAGAGCGACACACCGCTGGAGAGAATCTGAAACCGTTTCAGTTTCGCCAACCAATCCCCGGCTCTTTCAGGAAGCCCACGTTGGTTGTAGCGTTCCCGGTCCAGCCCCTCGCGCCAGTCCTCTTTCAATCCTTCCAGTTCGGTTCGCAATCGTCGTGCCTCGGGATCCAGTGTAGGTGGTGGACGTTTTGCCTTGGGCGAGAAATCACCCCGGGCCAGTTTGTCAGTCAACTCGGCAATGCGGCTGCTCATGCGAGACTTCATCGCAGCCAGCGCAATCTCTTCCTCGGTCCTTTCGGGATGGCGCAGTTTGTTCAACTGCCTGTTCAGTTCCTCCATTCGCTGCTTGGCAATTTCCAATTCCGGCGAGGCAGGCCGGGACACCTGTTGAGGTTTGGGTTCCGGGGCTTTGCCGCTGGCAACCTGCTTTTCCTTTTCAGCAATGCGTTTGTTGAGTGCCTTGATCTGTCGGTCTAATGCCTCGGCTGCTTTCTGCGCTGCTGGTTTCTTGCGCATCTGAGCCACCTGTTTATTGAGTGCCTCTCGACGCTGGATCATCTCCTCCAGTTCCGGCACCTCCGGGCGAGCCATCTCCTTGGGTTTGGGACCAACATCCTTCTCCCTTATTTTCCGTTCCAGTTCATCGATGCTCTTCTGTAACGATTCCCGGCGAGTCAAAATCTCTTTGGCCTGCTGCTGCCGCTGATAGTCATCATCCAGATCACGCAGGTGGTCGAACTGGTCACGCATGGCATCCCGCTTCGCCCGGGCTGCTTGCAATTCTGGAGTCTCAGGCAATGCCTTCCCAGCCTTGGTGGAGAAGTCGCCTGACTTGATCCGTTTATCATACTCGTAGGTCTGACGCTCCAAATGCTTCATCGCAATTTTGATCCGATCTGCATCGGTCAATTCGCGTTTGAACATTTCGTCGTAATCCTTTTTGAGGCTGTCGCGCCACTCACGCAGTGATTTGGCTTCATCATCCAGAACAATCTCGGTTTTGTTCTTGATGGTTTTGGTGCGCGTTTTGATCTGGTGATCCAAGTCCACGATTTGATTCCACAACCGTGTCTTGATGGTCTGCATCGTGGTGCGCAGTTGCGTGGCAGGGTCGGTGACATGGTAGCCACCCTTTTTCTTTGCCTCGTTCACCTGCTTTTGCAGCCTGCGCTTTTCAGCACTGGGCACATCACGACTGGTGCCCGTCTGCTTGGGAGCAATCCCCTTTGCCATGTCGTCCAGCTTCGACAATTCCAGATACTGGCCTTTCAAATCACGAAAAGTTTTGCTGACCTGATCCTGCGGCAGCAATCGCATCCTGCCATAGTTAGCAATCGCATCCTGCGTGTCGCGCCGGGACATTTCAGGAACAGCCTCCTGAACAATTGCGTGGACGGCATCGAGCACTGCGTCCCGGTCTGTGATGCCGCTGGCAATCACCTGCTTTGCCAGCTTCTGGATGTCACCGATGATGGCATCCATGTTGCCGGATTCCTTCATCCCCTTCATGTGGTCGGCAGTGCTCGCCTTCAACTGATCAATCGTCGGCGCAGGAGGCTTGGGTTGCATCGCTGCCCGGACCTTCGCCGGGGCTTTGAGACTGTTGATTGCCTCCTTTGAAGCTTTGAAAGCTTCGTCCAGATGCGGTTTCACCCAGTCACCAAACTCATCGACCATTTTTGCCGACCACTGCGTGAAATCCAAAGCGGCATGAGCCAGATGCGAGGCACCCACTTCAGCAAGGTCGAAGAGAATCGTGGGATCCACACCAGCAGTGGTCCGGCCCATGCGTTCACGCAGACGTTGCCGTGCTGCATCGGCTCGCTTGTCCAGCCCAGCCACCAGACGTTCCGCTGCCTTCATGATTTCCGGCGCGAAAGCAGGCTTTGCTTTTTCCGCTGCTTCCTTGAGCATGCGTTCGTGTTCCAGTTGGTGCTGCAGGTCAGCCATCTTCTGGTCCATCTGCTTCACATACTCGTCATAGGCAGTCTGCTTTTTGTTGATCTCCTCGCTCAGTTCCTTGATCTGGTTGCGTTCCTCTTCACTCAACGGAGCACCACCACGCGCAGCCCGTGCGTCCATCTCCATCGACTCCAAAGTGAAATCCTCGTTGGCTAACATCTTCCGGGCATTGAGTCCCCGGGCCGTCTCGGTGCCAACAGCCTTACCGACGTTGTAAAGTTCCAGCAGTTTATCCGACAACCAACTGACCCGGAGATTCTCTGCCTCGGCTGCTTCGACCCGTCCGTCGTCGTGCGCCTGTGCCAAAGCCTCTTTCGCCCTGCGGTATTCATTCTGAAGCTGCACCTGCCGATGCAACAGGATCGCATCCTCCTCGTCCGTGATCGCACGTGGCTTCAACCGCAGTTCGTTGACCAGATCATCATCGAGAGTGGAATTCTCATCGAGCTTGCGCATCGCACGGTCCCAGACTTCACCAAAAGTTTTCCGTGCTGCCTGCATGGCTGCTGGCAAACCACGAAGCTCGCGTTCCTTGTCCACGATTTTATTTTTCAGACTCGTGGGGCTTTCCTTTTTCACATCGAATTCAGCCGGGATGGCACCACCAAAACCGATGATACCTGGCCCTTTCTCCACCGGAGATTCACCGAGTGTTTTTTTGGGATCACTGGCCGAACGAATTTCATCACTGTGAACCTGATCACCCTCTTTCATCTCGCGCAGGTTCTGGCCGGATTCGGTCGCCACCTTCGCTGCCTCGCCACGAGTGATGAATCGATTTAGATCAGTGAAGAAACCGAACTGCGGAGTGTTGCGACTCTCACGTTCATTGAAACTGTCAGCAACCTCCTTGGTGATCACACCCTCGTTAACCAGCCGGGAGAGAATCTCCGGGTGGTTGGCACCCGTGTGAATATTTCCTTCCGCATCTTTGTAAGCGGAGTGCGTGATTATCTCCGGGCCTGTCTTTTCCGGGCCAGTCGGTTCGCCTCGTGGGCCAACTTCCGTGAAGTCTGGCGTGACGGGCATTTGCCCTTCGCCTTCTCCGGGGAATGGGCGCACAGGTTGAAGAATCTCGTCTGTTTCGGGGTATAGGGCACGTTGATCCTTTCGACGCAAGTTTTCGTAAAATGCGTTCTCGCTAGTTTGCTGTTCCAATGCGCTGGCAGTTGCCGGGGCACCCGCCTTGGCAATTCCTTCCGTCGCATGACCCACAACCTTTTTGGCAATGAACGTGCCCAATCCCAATTTGGTCAGGGCACCTGCAGCCTCGGGAACATCTTTCGACTGGAGAAGCTCACCTGCCTGCTCGGGAAGACCGGACACAATGTCGGCGGCAAAGGCACCCACGATAGGTTTGGTGCCAGCCACCTCCAAGCCAGCAACCGGACCCAGCGCAATGTTTTTTGGGGTGTAAAGTCCAGCTGCAAATCCCATCGCTGCATCGTGCATTTTGATGAGCGATTTTTTGACGGTGGAAAGCTTATCGAATTCCTCTTTGCCAATCCGTTCCTCAACCGAAATCGGTTCGATCAGTGGCTTGTCCTTCTCGAAAGTGGGCAGGCCAGTACGCTGGGCAAAGTCGTTGTAAAGATCCACCACCGTTCCACCCGTGGCTTCCAGCACAGGTTCAGCCGCAGCATGCAGCCCTTTGCCGACATCGAGAATCGAGGGACCAATATCTTCCCGGGGACCAAACGGACCAGCACCGTAAGCATAAGGTCGCAACGGACCAGAAGGTCTTTTGCCTGTCTGCTCCTGCCCAGCCGGGATCTGCACCGGATACATCTTCGGTGCCTTCTCTTCCCCACTACTGACAGTTTTGGTCAGCCGTTCGTAGTCGGCTTTGAAGTAAGGATCCTGCTCCAGCTTGTCCGGCTCCTTTTGGGCCAGAGCAACCGTCAGGTAATCGTCCGGCACATCCTTGTATGCCGGAAAATCTTTTTTCAACTGGTCGATGGTATCACTCACCGTGACAATCCCTGTTTCGCCAACCACTGATTCATCAGTGTGACGAATTCAGGCTGGTTCATCATTTGCTCGAACATCTCCATGTCACTCATCCCCGGACGGTAGGTCAGGTTCCTCACCACAGGAGCATTGGTTGCAGGAGCAGTCGTGACGGGTGCCGGGACCACAGCATTGGTCGTTGCTGCTGGAGTGTTGGTCGCCACCCCAACGGTCTGCACAGCATTAGTCGGTGCCGCATTGGTTCCACCACCAAACAGATTTTTAGGATCGGATTTGAGTCCGGGCACAGTTGGTTTGGCAGGTGCCGCTGCTGGAGGTGCTGCGGCTGGCTTGGCACCACCGAGACTATTCTGGTAATCCTGCGCCTGCTTATACAGTGCCTGTAGACGACCCTCTGCTTCTGCCTCTTCCTTTTCCAATGCCGGGAATCTGTCCGAGTCCTTTTCCTTGATGCGCTGTTCGTGAGCAAACTTCGCAACCCCCTCCGCTGCTTTGATTCGGTGCTCCAGTTCCGGCGGCAGATTGATTTTGCTTCCGGGTTTCATTCCGGGCTGCTGCTTTGCCTCGGTGAATTTCCACCGACCTCCCGGCTCCTGCTCCATGGTGCCAACAATCTCTCGACCATCAGGTGTCTTCAGAACTGTGGCGCGTGGTTGGATGTCTTCCTGATGCTTCGCCCGGGCTGCTGCCATGTCCTTGGGGAACTGCTCCTGCAATTCTTTGGGCATGGAATTGAAGTCGTTATAGTTTGCATACTTGCCCCCCAGAATGGCGTCGTAACCACTCAGTTCCGTTTTCTGTTTGCCGAATTCTTTGACCGACTCCACCGCAGACTTGGCCTGCACACTTCGGCTGTCAGCCATGAAGATGTCGTGAATCCCCTTCTGGTATTCCGGGGTCATGAACACCGGAGGAGCCACGTTCTGCCTGCTCTGCCACGTGGGATGGTCCTGCATCCACCGGGAAAAATTCTGCTGGTCGGTCTGCAGCATCGTCATGTGCTGTTTGCGCACATCGATTTGTGATTGCGTGTTCTGCATATCCAACTGGGTTTTCGCCATTCCCAGTTGCGCCTGCTGCACACCCAATTTCCACATCGGGTTTTGCATGTTCATGCGAGCCTCGAATAGCCCCTGATGAATTTGCCCGGGCAGTTCCTTGATCCAGTTTGTGTCGATGCCCTGAGCCTGTTTGGTCTTGGCTTCCTTGAGCGCATTCTCTGCCGACAGGCCGAGTCCACCGACCAGTTCGCCTACGACGCGACCAGCCACCGACATGTCTGCGGGTTGCGCCATTCGCTGCAACCACTGCGGAGGTTCTACGCCACCAAAAATATCACTCATACATCACCTGTTAGATGCCAAAGCCAAGACCACCAGCACCCATGCCAGCAGCACCACCACCTCCACCACCAAAGCCACCCAAGCCACTGCTGGACATGCCCCCGGCGGATAAGCTTCCCAAAGCCCCAGCCCCACCCGTCCCGGCGGCAGCGGCAGACGGATAGCCATACAGCCCTGCGCCTGCCTGACTGGGCTGACCTCCGAACGTGTAGCCCGTCTGTGGAGCAGCGAAGGCATTCTGGTTGCCCAGATTCAGCCCGGAGGTTTGCTGCATCGTGCCCTGCGGATTAATCAGTCCCAGTGACACGCTGCTGCCCGTGTAAGCGGAGAGTGCCGCATCAACCACCGACCACGATGCGTTCCACAGACCGACTGTGGTCGGGTCCGGCATCGCAGCAATCTGGTTTTGCATCCACTGCTTTTGGAATTGCGCGTTCCTCTCCTGTGTATCGAACGCAGCCATCTGCTGCGGCGACACAAACATGCTCGTGATGTTGAACATCCCCGGCGCATAAATGGAATTGGCCGTCTGCATCCAGTTTTCAGCAGTCGAAATTCCCTGCTGCATGATGCCCAAACTGGTCAGCCCGAAATCACGCGCCACCAGATTGCGTCCAAAGCCAGAACCTGCAGTGCCACCACCAATAGCTTTGGCTGCGTCACTCTGCTGGACCACGTTCTGCACATCGGTAGGAATTTGTCCCTGCGCCATCTGCTGCGCCTGCTGGCTGATGGTCTGGGTCAGTGATTTGTAATTGGGAATCACATGCTCCAGCATCTGGTCCACCTGCTGTTGATTGAACAGGTCCACCTTCGCGCCAATCCGTTCCGCTGCCGGGATGGCTTGCAGGTTGGCAGCGAGTGCCTTCTGCTGCTCCGTCGTAAGACTCAGCGTCGGCAAATCCGGCACCACTGGCTTGGACCCAAAGAGACTGCTTAGAATTGACATATCACAACAGGTTAGGAACCGGGATCACATCACCGATGGATGAACCCACAATGTTCATTCCCATCTTGCGACCACTTCCCAGATAGTGGTCGAGTTGAAGATCCAAAATTTGTTTCGCCACCGTGGTCCCGGCAGAGACGATCTGCACCTTCCTCAGTGCGTCAGGTTCATCCTCGGCTTTCTGCAAAGCCATCATTAGTTCCTTTAACGCCGGCAAATTGCCAATTATTAGATAGTCTGTATCTCGTTTGGCCGGGATGAATTCCAATTTGACCAGTGCCTCCACCAGAATCTGCGAGCAGGAACCGGGAGGTTGTCCCACCGTGGGTAAAATGGCCGGGAAGAAATAGCGAGCGAACGTCGGGCGAACGTCGTAGTACTGATACTGACCGATTAGTCTCTGTGCTCCACCAGCAACGGTGTATTCATAAAGCCACCATTGCCCGTCGAGGTTTTGAGGTGGCTGCAGATCGGTAACAGTGGAGAAGTTGTTGACACTGTTCGTTCCGGGTGCTTGCGATAGCGATACCACTTCGCCATCTGAAACCACTCCGTTCTGCAGCGTCCTGATCCAATTGTTATTGTCGTCATACCCAAGACACAGCACTGGCTTACCAACGTCAGTTAACCTATCACACACCAGTTGCAGTTGCTTTCCAGTCGGCTGGATATCAGCAAAGGTCGGGTAGTGACCTCGATACAAAGCCTCGGCAATGCCACACACGCCAGCAACACCTCCACAGCAAGAACCAGCCGGACTGCCTGTCATAGTGCCACTGGAATTGGTGATGTTGATCACACTCTGTCCACGAATTCCAAAACCGTTTTCCAAGAATTCGTAGAACTGATCACGCACGGCAATCGGGCGACCACAAACAGCCACTGCTTCCAAGGTGGCGAACTGCGAAGGTAGTGCCACGCAGCCATCCGTGGCGCAGAACCTCCACTTCTGCACGGTCCCCCACCATTTGCCGCAGTAGATCAGTCTCTCCTGCGCCTCATTGAGCAGGGCAAGAAATCGATCAGCCGGGGGACACTCGCCAATCTGTGACGGGATCCGGCTGTTCTTCGCATCAGCAAGTGTGACTCTCATAACGGCACCACGTAAAATCGACGGATGGTTCGCTGCAGAAAATAAACCCCGTAAAAAGGCGGCAGTGTGTTGTGCGCGATATTGGATCCGACAATCGAGGAAAGCCCCTGTGTGGCTGGATTAGCCGAACCAGTCAGTTTGTAGTCCAGAAAATTGGAACCACCACCTGCCCCTTGATTCATCTGGGTGCTGTTGGAAAGAAACGGACCAGCAATGGGATTACCAAAATCAGTGTTGGCAAGGTAGTGCCGATGCAAAGCCAGTTCCGTATCCAGAAGCACATGCTTGTCCTCTCCGTTGACACCAGTGTCAGTGACGTTATTCGCACCAACCACCACGGCACCGCTGTTGACTGTAGTGCCCACACCCACCGGGAACTGCGCCTGCGCCACCTGTGTGCCATTGCCGTCGAGCGTCGTCGCCATCAACTGCCACATCTGGCCGGACAAGTCAGAGAAGGGAGCCACGCTGGCATCACCACCGTCGTAGGTCTGGAGGTTGGGCAGCGTCTGATTCCAAATCATCGTGTGCCCGGGCTGCAACGGATGCGGCGAAAGCCACGCGCCGGAAGCCACGACATAGATCCGAATCGGGTTGCCGTTGGAATCGGTCTGTAGCCACGCCACACTGTGATCTGCCGGGGGTGTGGGAGAGACAACGATGCTGCTGACCGAGTTGATCGGAACAAACTGCACGGCAGAAAAAGCATTGAGCAGTGACTGGTAATCGCTGGGGCAAAAACCCTGCGGCAATAAACCGTTTTGGACTGTGACATTCATGGGTGCGAGTCGTAGGTGAACAGGTTGTCGCCACAGGTCGCCACTGCGACACAGGTCACCTGCGGTGGACAGGTGCCTTCCGTGGGCTGCGTTTGAATCTTGGCGTGAGTAAAGAATCGCTTCACCCTGCAATGCCCCGTCCAGAGCAACTGGAACTGGCAGTCGTGAAATTCCCGGGCAAAGGTGCCTGTCATTCCATTGCAGGTTTCCGCAGGCTGCGGCAGCGTGAGTCGCGCAGCATAACTGCGAGCGTTATTCACAAAAAAACAGTTGTTCACATCCGGGCTGCATTGAGTCACCGAAGAACAGAGCGTGAAGGTCTGCCACGGGATCCAGTTGGGGTAGGAATCCGGCCTGTAAAAAATCTGGAAGGTCACCGTGTCAGCAACGTCCTCGACATAAATCTCGCCCATGATCAACCGCTTCAATTCCAGCGGCAGACCGTAGTCCTCGGCTCGGGTCTGCAAGAGGCAACCAATCGCCTTGCGCTGGACCGTGAGCACACCTCCGGGATCAGTGTTGAATTCGTCTGCGATGCCCTTGGTGAGATTCTCCCACAGTTCCAGTGTGTCACCTGCTCCAGCCACCCAACTGAACATGCGTTCGTCATTGTCGATCCTGGCCTTTGAAATCTGGCAGTGATCCAGTCCGGTATGGACCCCTTCCCACGCAGGGTTCTGCTTCACTTTCAGGTCGCTGACCAAATCAAAATTGATGACCACCATCCCCCGATGGATCACTTGATTGCTCACCTGCTGAACCGGAGACACCGTCATGAAAATCTTGTTATCGAAGAACACTGCGCTGCCGTAGAAGAGCAATTGCGAGGTATCGAAATCCAAAACCTCGTCCACCTCATGGCTCATGGGAGTGTTGCCGGGAGAACCGAACAGTCGTCGCGCCACCACGAAGGAACGAACCCCATCGAGGCTGCGATACCACATGTCCCCATTCACACTGATCGTGCTGCGTGGACCCATTGGTCCGTAGTCGATCAGCGAGACGGTTTGGATCGGGTAGGTAAGATCCTTCCAAATAGTCCGATCAACTGGTGCGTTAACCGAAAACACCATGTTGGTAGTCCCAACGAGTAATACACCAATACCCAGCGAGGTATCTTGCGTTGCCAGAAACTGCATCGCAGTGATCGGACCCGCTTCATACGGGACACCGAAACTGCCTCCTTCGTTGAGAAAAGTATTCTCTGTGAATTTTAAAATCGCATCACGGAATCCGTTCTGCGGTGTGCCGGACGGACCAAACACAATGTCGCCAGCCACGAACGTGCGTCTGTCCGGGTTCACGATCCAGATGCGCCCCCACCCGTAAGCACCAATGAATCCAGAGGGAACCTCGTTGGTGCCGCTGGGACGCATCAGCGTCCCATCCCAGATCATGGTGTGCTCGTGACCTCCCAAAACGATCACGTAATTCTCGGCTTGGAACATGAAGACGAAATTGATGTTCGCCGGATAAACCTCGAACTGGATCAACTGGTTGGTGCCCGTCGCATCGAAGAGCAATGCCCCGGCAGCGACGGTTCCAGCCCCGGCATCCACCTGTGTCAGCCGAAGCTGCATATTGAAGATCGCTGCCACCGTGTAGTGAATGGCACCAATCATCACCGTGTCTCCCACGTTGACCGGAGCATTGCCGTTGAAGTTCACCAGCACATTGCTTCCTGCGCCGGGAAGGGTGAAAGCAGCAGTGGTAACGATGATGATCTGGGGAGTGATTTCACGAATACTGAACGTGTCGTCGGTCACGAAAAAGAATCTGCCTCCACGCGCCACCACCCACCCACTCTGCCCGTTGTCGTTCACGTAAAACTGCGAGCCTTGAAAGATTCCGGTCCACGTGGCTGGCAGGGGCAGCGGATTATTCCCGGTGTCAAAGCCACCATTGAGCACATGATTCTTCCACGGTGGTCGCGTCTCGGGAAAGTCGCCACGGAAGGTGACGTTGACTGCCATCGCAGACTGATTCGGCGGCAACAGGACCGGAGCAATTCCACTGTCCATTCCTTGGGACAGTTCATTGAACCCAGCCAGCTTTCGTGCAGGGTCGGCCATTACAGAGTCACCTGAACGATGCGAGCATGAGCCATCCACGCAATCGTGGTCAGGGCTGCGCCTGTCACAGCCAGCTTCAAGCTCTTGTTTACGTTGTCAGCGGTGACAGCAAAATTCGCTGCCACTCCCCACGTGCCACCAGTGCCATCAGCAATGACGACTGGCACAATCGGACCAGCCACCAGTGTGACGGTCCCCGCATTGTTTTGGATTCCCCCTTTGGCTTGCCAGACAGCCGACACACCCGCATTGGATCGACCGACCAGATAAATATCAAACGACCACGTGGTGTTGTTCGGAAGCACGGCACGAACCGCAGTGCCATCGATAAAAATCTCCACGCCCGGAGTCGCATCCGTCGTGGCAAAACCCCAAAGCAAATCGTTGTGCTGCGCGTCCCCGGGATTGGCAAAATCAAAACTGGCGTGGGAGACTTCTCCGAAAAGATTCGCCACTGCTCCTTGCCCACCCAGCACGGTTGAATTCTGGCCGGACGCAGTATTGTTGTTCCCGGCGACCACCGAAGCAAAAGGCCCGGAGGCTGTGTTCAACTGACCAGCACCAACAAACGAATTGGACCCGGAAGCCACATTGAGGGCACCAGCACCAATGCAACTGGTGTTGCCGATGGCATGGTTGGTCGAGCCTGCCATGACCGCAGCCAGCGAACCGGAAGCCAGATTGCTGATGCCACCACCCACGAAGGTGTCGTTGTTGCTGGAGGTGTTCGTCTCACCGCAGAACACCCCGGCTCCTCCACCACCGGAAGCCACGTTGCCAGTCCCACCACACACGGTGGTCTGTGCTCCCATGGCGAGATTGTTTTTCCCGCCGCAGATCACCGACTCCAAACCGGAAGCCACCTGCGCCACCGAAGCACGGTTCACCTGAAGGTCCACAGCCCGGGTGCCACGCGCATTGCCGCCGGACGGTGTCGATTGAATTGCTCCATCGGCAGTGATGAGCAGTTTGGAATCCTTCAGAGGAACTGGTTTCCCGGTGGTCCCGTCATAGATGGCAATGTCTCCACTGATCGCCACCGAATTGGGCTGGACGGTGTTCCAGACGATGCCCGTAGGCTGCGCTGAATCCGCAGCCAGCACCTGACCATCCGTGCCCACCGGAAACCGGACGTTGGAAGCCAAAGGATTATTGGCACCGTTATCAACAATCAGATCGCCTTTGGTCGTGGTCGGAGAAATGCCGTTGAGGGTGGACACACCCGTGGCTCCTGTCGCGCCACGGATGCCGGAAGGAGTCACTCCCTGTGGATTGGGAATGTTGGTCGCAGGAGCAGCGTTGCCGGGGTAACCGAGATTAGTCACGGTCACGTGAGTCCCATCGACAACGCTAAAGATTGTGTAGTAACCACCGACCCCGATGTAGATGTCCTGAGTCGCCACCATCCAGTTGGTGTTGACCACCTGCACGGTCACGTTGGCACTCACCGCTGGCTGAACGAACAGAGCAGTAGTCGTCGTGAACGCATTGCCGACGTTGCCTCCAATGCCGCCGGGAGAAATCTTGGCACCGGAATTAATCACTGTTCCCGGGGCAGCATTGCCCGTGTTGCCAGTGTTGGTGAGGGTCACAAGCAAACCAGACACCGAGGCTACTTCGTAGAAGCCACCTCCTTGAATGAACACGGTCTGCCCGGGAACCACCCAACCGTCGTGAGTAAGAGAGACGGTGACGTTGGCACCGACCAGTGGTTGGGTGAAATTTGCCGTCGTAAAGCTGAACGCATTTTCCCCCGGTGGTCCCGGCACCGCAGTCTGCGGGTTGTTGGGGCAGGGAGGCGAACAACAACCGGAATTCAGGGGAATGGGCGCACTCATACTTTTTCGTTAAAGCCTTCAAGCTTGCCTCTACACCCGAATGCCCGATATCGTCAATGAGAAAAGTGTGATGTTATCATATCAAGAGGTTCCACGTGGAACACGTTAACAGCTACGGTCTTCCTCCCGGCTTTGAGCAGCACGAGTATGATCAACGTGCCTTTTCCATGCGCCTGCCGCCGGATGCCGGGGTGCCACCGAGGGTGGACCTTTTCAAACGGGTGGCTGAATCCATCCTCCCCGGGCACTTTGAGTATCACGAGTGGACCAACCGACTTCTCTATGCCGTTTGCAACCGGACCTTGATTGGGATCCCCGGCTGCGCTGGAAGTGCCAAGACCTACAACGTCTCCAATTTCGCTGCCATCTGGTGGCTGTGCGACCCCACCGAGTCGTCGGTCATTCTGGTTTCCACCTCCAAGGAGTCGCTTCGCAAACGGGCATGGGCTGAAATCTCACGCTGCTTTGCCAATGCGCCGGAAGAACTGCGAGGCACCTTCACCGACTCGCGCATGATCTGGAATTGCGTTTATGGGGACGCTCGCCACGCCATCTTCGGCAAGGCAGTCGAGGAAGGTTCCATCACCAAGGTGGCTGACGACATCAAGGGCATTCACACACGCCGACAAATGGTGATCATCGATGAGGCAACCAGTGTGCCGGAAGCCATCTTCGATGCCTGCTCGAATTTATTTTCCTACCCGGAAGAATTCCTGATGGTCGTGATGGGTAACCCACGCAATCGACTCGATCAGTTTTCCAAATTCATCGAGCCACTGGAGGGGTGGACCTCGGTGACGGTTGATGACGAGGAATGGGAAGGCAAGCCTCAACACGAATACGGAGGAGCAATTCCACTTGTGATCCGTTTCGACGCTGAGAAATCTCCGAACATAACAGAGGGTCGAATTGTCTCACGACACCTGCCTCTTCCTCATACCGTCGAAGCACGAAAGCAAGCTGCTGGAGGGCAGACCCCATTATGGTGGTCAAACTTTCGTGGATTTCCTCCCCCAGAAGGAATTTGTAAGACAGTTTTTTCGGAGTCGGCAATTGCTTCGCAGAACGGTTTCTCTTCATTTGAATTCAGTGGGGAGGCATTTCAAATCCTCGGCGGTTTTGATCATGCTCGCAACGGGGGGGACAGACCGACGCTCCGGTTTGCCAAGCTGGGTTTGCTCCCTGATGGGAAGCTGGCTGTGGAATGGATGGGACCAATAGTTCTTTCGGTATCGGCGGCATCGACGGTGCCGATAGATTTCCAATTGTCGGAACAGGTGCGCCTCCACTGTGAGCATTTTGTCCATCGCAACATTGACTACCACTGTCCCTTTGAAAACCTCGCAGTCGATGCCACAGGCGAAGGCGCAGGGTTCGCAGATATCCTGCAAAGGACCGTCTCAGCAAGGATTCAACGGGTGATGTTTTCTGCGGCTGCTTCTGAAGATGCGGCGTCATTGGAGGATATTCGTCCGGCCTGCGAGGTGTTCGAGAACAAACGGGTCGAAATGTATTTCCGTGCCCGGGACATGCTCAACCACGGACAGCTTCGGGGCATTGACCGGGAGACTGCCGTCGAATTGTGCACCCTTGAATTTGACGATTCTTCCCGCCGCATAAAACTGCAGAGCAAAAAAGATTATCGCAAAAAGTTTCGCCGCAGTCCTGACTTTGCCGACAGTGGAGTACTGGTCTGCGAGATGGCTCGCCTCCGGGGACTGCGTTTGATCCCGCAGGGCGAAACCGTTTCCCGGTATCAGGACTTTGAAGACATGGTCACTCAGTGCCAAGAGGTTTTCGCCAACGTGCATTATGGTCCTGAAGAGCTTGATGATTTTTAAATCGTCAGTTCCCCTTGTGGAACAAAGTAAGCCTCTTCCCGGTTGCCGTAAGGGTGCTTCCATTCTGGACGTTTGCAGGCTCCTCCCCACATCCAACCGTGGTAAAAGAAATTCGGCACCAGTCCAGTGATGAGTGCAAATTTGAATTGGTCCCGGTCATCTTCCCTGACCAGCAAATCCCAATTGTGCTGTGAACGACAACGCACCTGCCAGTTCGGCGGCACATCGGGCACCTTCTTGCTCTGACGACGAGTCGGTCCACAGTTCCACGGCAGTCCCATTGTCTTGCAGAAAGCAATCTCCCCAAATGCTCCAGTGAAATTATGCATCCACGCATCGAATACCTTTTTCTGATCCAACCCGTGACGGTCCTTATACCCGTTGCACAGAGAGGTGATGCGCTGACGCACACCAATTATCACACCTAACCAAACCTCCATCGGAGTCAACACCACAGGCCAACCTTGAGAACCTTCCTGTGGATTGCCAACACAAACATCTTCCCACTTCATAGTGAACCTTTGAGTCGATAGAAACAGTTGCCCGTGTTGGTGACCGTGGTGAAATTGGTCGGGCACCCAATCCCATACGGTTGCAGATCCACCCAGTCCATCAGGTTAGTGCTGCTCTGCAGAGTCCAGCGAATGACACACTCATTGCTGGGATACTCAAACCTCAAATCATGAACTATCAATCTGGTATTAATTTCTCTCGGATTAATAGTTGCCACTCGTGGATGAGGAGTCAGTGGCAGGTGCAGCGAAGGAGGCAAACCCGTGGGCAGAGGGACCGGACCTGGCCCTGACTGGGTGGTGATACAGCCACTACAAAACAAAAGAAAAATTAATGACCACTTCATCATCTGTCTTCCTGACCCCTGCATAACCCCCCTCCCCCTGCGGAGCAACAACGGCAGGGACTGCGACGAGAGGGGAACCCTCAGTTGAATTTCTCTACCACGCGCCCAACTGATTGCTCCAATCCCATGACTGGCGCGTTTTGCAGTCTCTCACGCCTGACTGCTGGCAAGCCTTGGTTTTCCACAGTTCAAGGGCATACAACTGCCAGCACTTTCCAAAGAGAGGAAATCGGCTGGGAAAAAGGTCCGGCAGTGCTGGTCGTGCACTGTGCACGGCACGAAGGGGGTCAGACACTGCCGGGGGGATGAACACCTGCCCCCGTATGCAAGTAGAAACAACAAACGTGTTGTTAAGAGAGGGGCAGGTGAAATACCAATTGCACCCATCCTGCCATGGGAGATACCTAGCCCATGGTGGATAGTATCGGATGGGTGCAAAGACACCGGTGCCGCAGGAACTTTGCGCAATTCTGTTGCTTTACCATCCTTGCCACGGCACCGGAAACAAACTCCTGCAGATAAGGTTCGAGATGGGATGTTCCGTTTCGCATGGTAACCCATTCTCTTCGACCCGCAGGAAATCATCCCAGCCTCTTGCGAGGCTGGGAAACTGAACGGCTTGCTCAGTGATGACGACGTTCGATTGGCACCGAAGTCGCCAAATTGTTTACCACTATTGCAAGCCATTCTCGCAGGCTAGCGAGACTCAACAGACTGTCAACCCCGAAATATGATGACATCATACTAATCTTCCACCACGCTTTTGGTCTGGGCAGCGTAGTCCTGCGCCTGCACCTGACCCACATCGTAGGTGCCAGCCGGAACCTCCACCGACTTGTGCTCCTCGTGGACCATGGTTGCCGCCTTGCCCAGATTGAGCAGCATCCGGTGTCCAATCATCACCAGTTCCGCCTCGTCATCCTCGATCACATGAGCGTGACCCCCGTGTTCACCCTGATGGATCACCAGCCTCCCGGTCACCCGGGGATACCCCTGAGTCGAGAGTACGTTTACGGGACGCAAAAGAACGTCCCCCTGTTGAATGTTCAACTGTTTCATTTTGGTTTCTTACCTTTCTTTGTTTCTATGTTAGTCTGTCTGCAGTTACGAACCATCCAAGATTTCGCCAGTAGAGTGCCTCACGCACTTCCACTCGGCTGGGGTCTACTGCTTCCAAATGCAGTTCCTTGGTCGAGGGATTCTTCATCTTGAGGAACACCATCCCCAACGGGAACTGATACAGTTCATAGTCGTTGCGCTTGTCCAACAGGGTCGGTTTCAAAAAGCCAATAATCTTCATCACGCCAAAGTGCTCCACCACTCGGCGGCAGGAGACAGGCACAGCCATCAGCGTGAGCAGGGATACCTTCGTCTCGATGTGTTCATCCTGCTGTGCCCACGAATCCCTCCACTCGTCACATGCCCAGTTGAAGAACCACTTCTGGTTCCCATTCCAACTGAATCGCATCAGGCGCACCGCAGTGGAGTCCCGGCGGTTCCACGCCAGCTTATGCCTCATGCGCTTAATCAATTGGTGTGCCTTGCTCACTAGTTGCCCTTCGCCTCTCTTGCTCTCTTCAATTCATTGACCCACCGATCCAATTCCTTGTGGATTAATTCCACGCGCCTCAAATCCTCCGGGGTCGGCTCCTCCTGTTCATCCAGCGTTGACATCATGCAGGCAAACAGATGCTGGCACCCAGCGTAGTAAGCCACCTTCATTTCCCGTAGCTGAATCTCGTGCGCGTTCTTGGGAATGGCTGTCAGCCGGAAAGCCTGCCACCCACCTTCGATCACCAGCCCACGGTTGGCCCATTCCTTGGTGATCCGGTCAATCAGTTCATTAGTATCCACGGTAAGCGACTCCTAACTTTCGCAAATCCGAGTCGCTCAACAGATACGTTTCCTTGGCGTCCAAATGGTCAGCAATAAATTCCAGTTCCGCTGCCTGATGCAGGTGACGGGCAATCGTCTCCTTGGCTTCATCTCCCGGCCTGCTGCTCTTATGCGGCGAATCCAGCGACTCCAAGGTCGACAGACTCTCCTCATACTGCTTGGCCCGGGCAGCATGCGCCTCCGCTTGTTTCCGGCAGAGCACCTTCAACTCCTCTGCCCCTAGAGTTACCTGCAATCCTTCAATCATGTTCTTTTCCTTGCTATGATCTTGTGAGCAGCCTCCATGGTCCCGGCTTCAAATGCCGCATTCATCTTGTACTGTGCATTGCTCAGTGCCCCAAGAATCGCCATGTATTCCCCGGTGCAGGTGGTATCCTTGATCGCCAAACTAATCAGCTTATGCAAGGCGATTTCAAATTCATCAATGTTCATGCCACAAACTGGGTTAACGTCTCTACTTCACCAAACATCACCAGCCGAACCTGGGTTCCATGAAAGTCGGGCTTGCCGTTGACATACTCCTGCAGATGCGCCTTCGCCACGGCAAAGTCACTCATCCCCTTGCCCAGCGTGTCAGCAATCGGCACGTTCCCCGGTCTGGGAAAAAGCAACCCCTCGGTCCCGTCCGGCCATTTCACAATGCACAAATAAGCGTCCATAAGATTATATTCCCATCGCCTCCAATGCCATCTTGCACATCATCACTGTCGGCTCATCCACTGCCTCCCATGACCACATCGCTTGCAACAATTCCTCTCCCGCCTGATTGCAACTGACCATCCGCATCTTTACCGCCTCACTGATCGGCTGAATCAAAAACACTCGGCTGGTAAAATTAAACTGCACCTTCACATCCACCCCGGGATGGTCCTTCACCCACTCCCGGCCATTCCCAGCCATGGCGACAATCTGCGACACATAGGTCACTGGCATGTGCATGCTCAATTCCTCCTCCTCTGCTCTTTGATGTCGTGTGTGGTTCCCTGAAGGTCCAGCCAAATGCGCGTCACCATCTGCTTTAGCTCCTCCTCTTTCAATTGCTTCATCGCCTCCCCCATCGTCAACCCCGGCATCGCCCCTACCTCCCAGTGCAGACTCGTAGATCCACAAATCCCACACCGATACCTCACTCCCATCTCCTCAAACAAGGGCTTGGTCCACTCCCATAACTGCTCGTCGGAGGGCGCATACTCCCGGTCAAACGGTGCCCCCACCATACAGTGCCTCGCCGGACATAATAATTGTGCCAGCCAGATCACTGCCGCATTGCCTCCAGAGTCTTCTGCATCTCCACCTTCAACCCTTCACACGCTGCCTTGGTCGCCTCAATCTCCTCCAGCCTCTTCCACCCCTCCCTCAATTGCCTCCTCAAACGAACAAGTAAAATCCCGTTCGCAATCAGGATGAGCCACGCCAAGCAACCCACCACTATCGTTATCCATTTCACTTTACTAAATGCCTTTCCCTTGCATCACACTAACTGCTACTCAGTAATACCCAAGTAGCAGTTCACCTACCTACCCCAAAGTCCAGTCTTGACAATCAAAACTACCAGTCAATCCAAGAAACAACCCGGAGCAACCCTCCTCCCAAATATCAACCAACTCCCAATCCTCTCCCTCAATACCCAATCACACTTCACCACCCACCCACCCTTTACCTCAAACTCACCACAAATCGGCCCACGATCCACCAAATACTTCCCGTCTATCATCCACCCCGGCACCATCACCTGCCACCCCTCACCCTTCCCTCGATGCACCCCCACCGTCTCACTCTTTACCTTGCCTCTCCTCATGCCTCAAACCTTCCTATACCCACATTTTCCCACGGGCTGGTGTGCGCGAGCGACACCCCGGGCGAAAGGGGTGCCCGGGCAGGTTCCCTGCTCGCGTAACCCCTTGCAAAGCATGCTTTTAGATACCATAGGGCACTGTCCGTCTAATACGTTATGAGATGACTAGCCCTTGCAAGCCTCTGAGTCTAAAGGCTTTATGGTCAAAGGGGTTTCACCGTTACATACTGGGTACAAAACCCGGGGAATTTCCCTACGTGTAAGCCTCTGCTCTGCAGGCTTTAACTGCCCGGGCTTTGGCTTGCCTGTAGCAAGGTGCCAAGTCTCTCTAAGGTCACGCAGTGCCCGGGCAAGCTGTGCACGCTCCAAGGGCACCTTGGAGAGTCTTAGCCTTTCTAAAGTCTCATTGCAGGCCTGTGCGAGGGTGACAGCAAATAAGTCAGGCTGGGCTTCCGTTTGAACTGGGGAATTGAACGGGGCAAGGGCAAGGGCTGCTTTGCGTTCTGCTCTGACTCTAACGGATTTCAAGCCAGCAGCCCGGGCAGTTTCAACCGTGAAAAGCTTTTTCATTCCTGCAGGGTAAAGCAGGGCTAAAAAATGGTCAATTTTAGCCATTTTTCTGGAAAGTGACTTGCCCGGATTTGGAGCGTAAATGGGTCTAGGTGCTATCGGCTTTTCTCTCTGCTATGATGACCCATTTTTTGAGGCTTTAGACATCTAACTAGTTGTTGTTTCAACTGGTTATGCATTAAGTCAACTAGTCTTTACTGGGAGCACAGGCAAGCGTATAGGGGCGTATAAGAGCAAAAACGGGGTGTGATACTATCATATCATATCCGTATAAGTACGGATTGCACGTATCACTTGCACGTGCTACCTTGTTAGCGAGTGGTTTTGCTCCCTACGGGGTGGCATGGCACCCAGAAAAAGTCACGCAGTGCCCAGTTAAAAACTGGCAACCCGGGATAGCTCGGGGCGTACGCGAAAGTGCAAGGGTGACCGATGGTCACGGTTCATAGCCTGCCCTTTGACATTCAAGCAGGCTGTTAACCCTAGCTTTGCACTGGGGTGCAAGGTTAGGTTTAACAATTCCCTTTGAGCAGAAAAAAGCCCGGGCAAGTGCACTGCTCAAAGGTTCACTTCAAAACAATGCACAGCCTGCTGTAACAGGTGCCCGGGCTTCAAAGGTTCACATGATAGCTAATGACAATCAAATCGAAATTGGATCCGAGTTATTCTTCGGGGAAGGAAATGCGAAACTAGGCAAGGAGGTTGCAACCTTTAGCCTACCTGCTGGGCACACTTGCCCATTTGCACTGCTGTGCAAGTCATCGGCCGACCGTATCACAGGCAAGGTAACGGATGGCAAGCATACTCAATTCCGCTGCTTTGCAGCCTCTGCAGAGTGGAATAAATCTGTGCGCAATAGCAGGTGGACAAATTTTGAATTAGTCAAACGGGCTAAGACCGTCAAAGCCATTGCAGCCCTGCTGGAAACATACTTGCCTGAGGGTTACCCCTTTATTAGAATCCATGTCTCTGGGGATTTTTTCAATGAAGTTTACTTTCTGGCATGGTTAGAGGTTGCCCGGAATAATCCCGGGGTGACTTTCTACGCCTACACCAAAGCCTTGCCCCTATGGGTCAAACATAAGAGCACAATTCCGGGCAATTTGATTCTGACAGCCTCCCGGGGTGGTACGCATGACAGCCTAATCGAAAAGCACGGGCTAAGGTTCGCACAGGTGGTATTCAATGAGAGGCAAGCCAAAAAACTGGGCTTGGAAATTGATCATGATGACTCGCACGCACAGCAGCCCGGGAAAAGCTTTGCACTGCTCTTGCATGGCACCCAGCCAGCAGGAAGTGAGGCTGCAGAGGCAATGAAGGAATTGAAAGCTGCAGGGATTAAGGGTTACAGCAGAGAAAAGCACGGTCGACAGATGGCAACAGCCTAAGCCAGTGCTCACGGTTAACAGCCCGGGCAAAACCCGGGCTGTCACCTGTGACCATTAAGGCTCACACTCGAAACAATCAAAACAAGGTCTAATTATATGCGCACTGAGACAGTAAACGACTGGACACCGGAAACCAAAACTTTGCTTGAATACCTGCTGGCTGCAGGCTTTGAAATTCGCTCCGGGGATAATGGCGAGGAGCAATTCAAGTTTGACCCTAGCAAGCTGGGGGAATTCATTGACAACCTGACAGCCTGTGACGAAAGCAGGCTTTACATTGCCAAGGGTGGCGAAAAATTCGGGCTTTACCTTGTGTATGGTAACAGCCCGGGCGAATTGGTTTGTGACTATGCATGGTCTGCAAAGCACGAAAACAGCCCCGTGCACATGGAACTGGAGAGGCTGTTTCAAATTCAATCTGACAGATGGTCTGGCTGCAAGCAGCCAACAAAGCAAGTGACCTACTGAGCAAAGTTAAAACCCGGGCAGGTGCCCGGGCTTTACCTGTGCGCACTGGGTGCACATTTAACAATCAAAACAAGGTCTAATTATGAGAGTGAAAGCCAATGCAGTGTATGTATTCCAAGCCAGCTTTTGGGACATTGTCCTACGTGAAAGCTACACCCCAGCCAATGGGGAACTAGTCCGGGTTGTCAACTTGCCCGGGTGCCCACGGGCTAACACTATGGGGCATTGCCACGTGCAAAGCCTCGCAGGGGAATTCATTGGGCTTGTATCCTGTAACAGCCTGCAGCCTCGCACTGGGGGAGGTGCCAAGTGATTAGTAAACGGATCCAAAAGCTTCTGCAGAGGCAATGCGACCAGTTAAACGGGATCATTCATTCGCGCAACCTCTACACTGGGGGAAAGCGATATATCAACGCCCATTTGGGGATCAATTGTGCTGGTGTGCCTGCGGTAATGGTGGAAAACCTCTACACTGGGGAAACCATAGCCTTTCATGATTTTATTTTCGTCGACGGTCACGGTTCACAGGTCAACTTGGATTAAAACAAAGTCTAATTTATGAGCGAATTAAAAATAGTTTTATGGGATAGGACAAATGGCATTGCACTGGGTGAATTTTCCAATCCGCCTTTGGGATTGAATCTGAAAATTGACTTGCAAGCCAATACCATGGCAGTGGGCGTCAATGGGTATGGGCTTGTCTTAAGCCAGCAGGCCATTTGCCCGGGGGACGTTTTTGAACTGCGGGTCATGCGGTATGACGAAAAGAGCAATCCCGGCCTGCAGTGCCTGCGCTGCAATCACAAATGGATTCCGTTAGTAGGGCACAGCCCTACCATTTGCCCTGCTTGCAAGTCTCCCTATTGGAACAAAGCACGGAAGCAAGCAAAGAAGTGATCACGGTTCACAGCCCGGGCAAGTGTTCGGGCTGTCACCTGTGGGCACTAAAGCCTGCAGTTGACCCTCTCTACACTGGGTCATACATTATCATACTAGGTAGTAAACGACAGAAAGGTCTAAATATGAGAAAACACATCCTGCCCCACAAGCTGGGGAAATATCGGGGTAAAACCTACAGCCGATATACGGTCAACCTGCAACAGTCCGGCCTGTGCTGGGAAAACAACCTGCAGGTGGAAATAGTGGCAGAGTCGCCTGCGGCAGCCTGTAACGCACTACAGAGCGAATTCGGGCCATTCCTGCAACGTCCTACGGAATTCACCACACTGGGTGCCCGGGGTGGCATTACCCACAGGTACCTTGGCTGGGAATCCTTGGTGGGTGCCCACCTGTGGGCTGCGCGTTCCAATACTGAACAACTGGCCTTTGCATTATGAGTACACAAACCCGTGACAAAATGGTCCGTGACCTTACCCCGGCTGAAGCCGGGGCACTGCTGGTGCACTGTCACAGTATCACCCCGGAGCGTAGGCAGGCACTGATGCTGTGGGCTGGTCCGGCAGATGCCTACTTTAGAAAAGAGGAACAGCACAGGATCCTAGACTGGATCAAAACTGAAGACTACCTGCCGCAGGATAGCAGGATTGCTGACCATCCTAAACGCCCCACGCACTGGTGTGACAAGCACGGGCATGTTGTCACCTGTGACTGTGACAGCCCGGAAGAGAAGGAACATCAGGAAAAACTGACAGCCCACATCAAACAACTGGGCAAGCAATGCCGAAAACGGGCAGAGGCTAAATGGGGCAAGGCTTGGCGCATGCTGTCTCACGAACAACAGCAGGGCACTGTGGCACTGGAAGCCTGCTCGGTGGTGTTGGGTGCTACCAGTTCGGCTGATGTCATTGAAGACAAGGCTGCACTGGTGGCGCATATCCGTGGCGTGATCAACGTAGCACTTTACCCGGAGGATCATTTATGAGTGCTCAAGACTTCACCCCGGACAACGTCAAGCAGTGGCTGGAGCATGCCCCCAAAGAACCCGGGCCGATGGCAGGTGACCTCCGGGGTTTTGAAATTGGGGCACACTTCTATTGCACTGTGTGCTGCGGCAGGCTGTCCGGCAGGGGCATCCTGCTGCCCCGTGAGAGTGTGCCAGTGTGGAAAAACTGGCCTGCCCCACAAGCAGCACAGCCTGACAAAATGGTTATTGCTTTTAGTGCGAACATGACCTGCAAAGCCTGTGGCAAAACAGTTTGATCATAGCTATCTGCCCCGGGGTGTTACAGCACCCCGGGGTAGCAAGCTGGGATGAACCTAGCAAAAACAGAAAGGTCTGAAAAATGAAGTACATGATCAAGTATTGGACTGAATTGGATGGGGGGCAGTGGTTCCAGCCGGACGGTTACCACTACCCTACTGTGCAGGAAGCTGCACTGCAGGTTGCCATCATGGAGAAAAAATTCCCTGCGCCTGAGTGGGCAATTGTCCCGGTGACCACCCCTGAAAAGCAGCGGGGCTTGCTCGAAGTAGGGTGAACACCCCATAGAGCAGGCTTGCCTACTCAGTGCGAACTAATAATACTACTAACAATCAAACAAAAATACTTTCCCTGCCCTAGTCCGGGTGCATTCCCGGGTGCCTGTTGCATACGGGTGGCAGTCATGCCTTAGACCGTGCACTGGCTAGGGCAGGGATGAACAACAGAAAGGTCTAGTTATGAGTGAAAAAGTGGATCCAAAAATCTACGAACATCCTGAAGTCATCAAGTGCATGGCGAAGGTGGACGAGAGGCAGAAACGACAGGAAAAGGAGGAGAATGATCCAGAGATGGAAATTGAAAACTCTGGTGCAGTCTGGGCACTGTTTGCCCGGGTGCCTTGGAAGGTCGGCACTGAACCCATCCTCTTTATCAACGACGAAAGGCTGACAGACTGCGTCGAAATCTACAACCCTGAAGACGGAAAGCTGTGCGAATGAGCACTGAAATGTTCCGTCTGCTGGTCAATCACTACCCAGTGCTTCTGGGTGCACTGGTCACCGCAGTGATACTGCCCAGTGCCTGCTTCAGTCTTCTGTGCCTCTGTGGGGCACGGTGGCTGTGGAAACGAGGTGACAATGAACCTGCCTGAAAACATCGAAGGCAAAACGTGGGATCCTGTCCGGCAGCAGTGGATCAAGAAACGTCGCAGCATCGATGAAATCTGCGCTGAGATTAGAACGCTGAAGCTGAAAGTGAAGCCTCGGAAAACTTACAAGCACTACGGTTAGAAGCAGACCCTCACACTGGGACATCCCGGTGTGGGGGTTTTTTCGTTTAAACAATCAACAACCAAAATACCAATGACAGAAATTGCCGAAATAGTTAACCACGCCTTAAATGGCACAACCGAAAAGATACCTATGCAAGATACCACCACCACCCTAGTGACCCGTAAAAAATTCGTCTGCACCGTCTGTGGTCGAGACGATTTCAAAAACCAGCAGGCACTGGGCAGTCACGTTCGCTACTCGCACAATACACAGAAGCAAGCCACCCGGGTTCAAAACCATCCGGCCAATCGAAAAGCCATGCGTTCAGAACTGGCTCGACGCGCCATGGCAGGGGAGGAAGTAGGAGACTTCAAACCAAACCCTCTCGGCCTGCGCACTGACAAGCTGGGTCGGAACATAGAAAAACGCTACGCAGGCAGACCCGCAGGGTGGCTTACTGCACTGGATATGATTGCCAAATATCCGGGCATGATCCGTCGCATGGAACACAACGGAATTGCGTCGTGTCTGAAGCAGCACCCGGAATGGAAAGAGACTTTGATGGGAAGAGGTGAACCCAAGCAGACTCTCTATGATGCCATCAATCAAATGCGCTACGGCAAACACAGTCACACTGAGATTGCCAAACTGCGAAAACAGCACCGCAGGATTCCTGACGATGCTGATCTGAAAGGACCACGCCCTGTGAGCAGACCCGGAAGACCCGCAGGGATTCCTGACAAAAGCAAACGGACGCACTGGAGCAAACAACAATACGACTTGTGCAAAGCCATTTTCGAGTCAGGGAATTATCGCGCCGGGAAAAAAGGAAAGTCGATCAACTGGACTTGGGCTTTTAGTGAACACCCTGACTGGGCCAAGGAACTGAACTACTCAGAAGAAACCCGCAGTTTGTTTTTAAGTTTTGCTGCCCGGGTGCGCACTGGTGGTGGTCCTTACCACCACTTGGGGAACAAAGCAGGAAAGATCAAAGAAATGGAACACGCCAAAAAGCAGATGTTAATAACACAGGAACCTGTCGAGGCAGTCCCGGTTGATCAAAACGGGAAGGTTGCGATCACGGTTGCTGGTCACCTATTCACCTTGGAACAATTGGAAGCCATTGTCATTGCTCACCAGAACAAACTGGAGCATGTCAAATTCTGCCCTGAATGCGGCTACAATCAACTGATGCATAACAAGGCTTACACCATAGCCAAACGACACAGCCAACACGAATGACAACAAAAAAGAGAGGCACAACAGGAAGGCGCAGCACCGTGCTGCTCGATCAGGAAACTATCGAAGCATGCTGTCTGGCAGAATTGGGAAAAAATAACGACTGCATTAGAAAGGAGTACAGCATCCGGCTCAGTGACGGTCAGTTTCAATACCGTCTCACCCGGGCCAAGACGCTGGCAGGTTACAAGAAAGGGGATGGCTTCCGTCGCGCATGGCGAGAGGGACGCAGTCACTACGAAGAAGTGATTGCTGCCATGCTCCCCCGGCTGCGACAGGATTACGAAAAGGACATCATCCCGCAGATCGAAAAGCCTCCCATAAAGGTGTCGCCGGATGGGGAAGGAGCAGAAGCATGAGCGAAGAATTGTGCCACTGTGGAAAGCCCTTGCACTATTCCACCCCGGACGCAGAAGCCACAGCCAAGAAAATGGTCGCCAACTTTGGACCCTACATTCGGGTCTGGGTTGGTAACCGTTGCTTCAAGGTCCAGAAGCACTACATCATGCTCCATGGGGTCAAAGGTGAGGACATTCCCAAACTGGGCTTCCACGAATACACCCAGAGTGAACTGGTGAATGAACTGGGGCTGTGAAGAAGACCTACAAGCTCGCCGGGGTCATGAAGAAGATGTGTGCCACCTGCCCATTTCGGGAAGGTGGCTTGCCTGTTGAGGATTTGCTCGTTGAACGGGCACTGACGCAGGCGACTCCTATCTGCCACTCCACTGGTCCCGGGCATTTGAAGAAACAGGTGAGTAAGAAAAACCTTGCCTGCCGAGGTGCCCGGGATCTGCAGTTAAAAGTCTTCGCCGCATTCGGATTTCTGGATGCGCCAACCGACGAAGAATGGTCCCGAAAGGCAAGGTCACTTGGCCTTGCCAGATAGCTGTGCTGCTCCCAGAGCAAGTCCGGCAGCGACAGCCAAGGCACCCACGACCCACTGGGGAATTTGGGTGCTGACTAGAGACATAACACCAACCAGCAGCAGGTATGCTGCAAGAAGAATTGTGCTCATGAAGAAAAAGCCTACCCGAAAGAAGACCCGATGGCAATACACCCACATAGACCGGAACGGCATGCGGTGGAGGTTTGAAGGCTCCCGGCCTGTCTCAGAACTGGCCGACAGAGTCATGGCTGGTCTGAAGACCGGAATCTGCTTAAAGCCTCTTAAACGCCAAGCTGTGCGCAAAGCACCCCATAAATGAGGCTGGTCTGGCTTCTGTAAATTACAAACCCTTTACAAACGGAGCGTTTCCTCTTTTGTCCTGCTTTGTCCGGCTAATTTGGCGTAAAGCCCTATACCGATAATGTCTTAAGGTCTTTTTGGGGTTTTTTGGGGTTTGTGCTTGGGCTAATTCGCAACGAGAAGGTCGGCAGTTCGATCCTGCTCGACTCCACCAGTTTAGAAGAAAAGTGCAAAGTGAATTACAAACTGGTTACAGATGGGACGGGTTTATCTGTAAAAATGAAAAACCCCGGAGGCTGCTCCGGGGTGCGTGTTCGATTTGGATCGGGGCTTACGCCGGGATCCCCAGCACTACCCATGCTGGCTCCTCAGTGTCCCAAGTAAGCTCCGGTCCCCCTTTCCAGTTCGGTGGAATTTCCCCGTAGGTGTCCACGATCATTTTGGCACCCGTCTTGTCGCCAATCATCCATGCGATGCGTTCATCAGGAATGCCCTGCGCCCTGCACACGGTCACGAAGAATGCCCGGGCACCGTGGCTGCGCACCTGATAGCCCAGCAGCTTCTCAGAGATGCGCTTCAGCGCATGACCGAGGCTCGACTTGTGCATGTGCCCAGTCTCAGAAGCCCGGGTGCTGGGAATGAACCAAGGGTTCTTGTCGAACCCAGCCGTTACGCGCCACTGCTCCATCGCCTTCAACGTCCGGCCCAGCATCGGGTGCACCTTCACGTAGGGATTGATGCCACCCTTGGCCCGGACCATCGACAGGTGCTGTCCGTCGTTGAACCCGGAAAAGTCCTTGGTCTTGGCATCCCAGCGCAGCCCACATTCGGGCTGCTCGATGTCGCCAGTGATCTCGATGGTCCTGCCCCCGGTCATGCCTTCGAGCAGCCACTGCCAGCCAAGGGGCACGGTCTGTGGGTCTTCAAACAGTGCCCGGGCGATAGACCAGAAATCCTGCGCTGAATGCGGCATGAAATCCCGGCAGTGTTTAATCGCCTTCTTGTTACGGAAAGGCTTTCGCACCATCGCAGCCAGAGGATTGCTCTCCAGCTTGCCCACACCCGTGAGAATGGCCCACGTGAAGATGCCGGACAGGGTGCCCAGTTCCATGTCGATGGCGCAGCCACCGTCACAGCCCTTCTTCATATCCTTCCGGCGCGAGGCGGCATACTGGGCGCAGTCGGCAGACTTCAGTTCCTTGACGGAAC
>Ga0126383_10000102_pt1 | contig 40078 bp, 53 predicted proteins | sample PanSoiMetPlot_35_FD_96882 | JGI IMG/M metagenome (GOLD analysis project Ga0126383, IMG submission 96882) | Tropical forest soil microbial communities from Panama - MetaG Plot_35 | ecosystem: Environmental > Terrestrial > Soil > Tropical forest > Bulk soil | place: Panama | collected 2016-02-17 | reverse complement strand
ATACATTTTGTCGGAACAGAAGCGACCTGAGTTACAGACACTACCTTTAAAAAACGAGATTTTCTCCACGTGTAAACCCTATCGGCAGCGTGAATGTCTGCTTTGCGCCCAAGGTTGAAGACTGTCTTCTTCGGGTCCTCGCAAAACCTCAAGCGTTCAGATCTCCTGCACGCATACGATCGACCCGATGGAAATTCCCTGACCTTCCCCTCCACAGACAATACGCCTCTGGTGAACTTGATCCCTAACGACGACAACAACTCCGCCACTCCATCGACCAATTCAGGAAGAACGGAGCAATACTCGGCCCTGAAGTTATCAGACGAGATGTGCCCATCGGTGTCCATCAATCCCGCGAGCAACTGGCGACGTTGCCGTTCTGACGATCGAAGATACATTTTTGGAATGTGCTTTCTTCCCAATAATCCTAGCTTAGAGAATATCGAGCGAACACCAAGCACCGTAAATTTTCCAACTCTCCAGCCATATTTTCCAATCGGACCAAGCTGACAGCCGCGGCGTTTAAGAAGCCCTCTTAACTCCTCGATGTCCGCATCACCTGCGCAAATCGACGGCGAGTCAGTGCGCCCATCACCAAGCCAAACTCCTAATAGATATGGATCGATCGGGAGTTCGATGTCCGGAGCTTGGATTGCTTCGTTAACCAGGACTCGGTGCTTTTTTGTATCGAGTTCCTCCGTCTTGACCATTGCTGTTTTCCATTGCGGATTATTTTTCCAACGCGCAACCTCAACCTGCCACTTATGCTCAGAGTCGGCCCGGATGGTTTCTCCGTTCGAAAACTTAATCTCGAAACACTTTCTCCCAATGAAAATCGGACTCTCGCCGACAACCTTACACGGAGCTCCATCGGCCGAGAAAACCATATCGCCTTTTTTAATTCCACCTATCGTCGACCATCCAGAAGGAGTGGCTACCGGGGTGTCAAGTGCTAGTGGACTCTCCCAGATATACAACCGGTTGGGGTTCGATTCAGCCAGCGTGGCCTTGAGTGACGCCACCCCTTCCCGATCGCCCCAAGCCGACACCTCGGTCGCGTGCAAATACACGAGCGCCTTACTCTTCCCTAACGCTCCCCCTTTTTTCTTCGTCCCCGCCACCGCGTATTGCAAGCGGCTCCCTTGCGCAAACACCATCTGATAGCGATTGTGCGCGATGACAGGTGGTCGCCAGCGCTTCGGAAGTTTGTCAATGAAGAGATCGAACTGAGCACGGAATGCCTCGCGCGCCGGGTCCTCGTGCACGACGACGGCGCCGGAGAGTCCCTCGACTTGCACGGGCCAGAATAAATCGAGTGCCTGACTCACAGTCGAGATCCCGATCTGCCTCGCCTTCAACACCACAAACCAGTGGATGTCGCGCTCAAAACCCTCGCGGATGGCGTTCACGAACCTCGTCTGCGTCCCAAGCATGGGCCAGAGCCTCCGCATCCCCTCTTCCTTACTGTCGATGGTCAACTCGCGACAGAAGGCGTGGAATTTATCGAGCGGGAAGGATGCCATGTGTAGGTGTACGACGAGGTTGGTCAGGTGAAGCCACCCACTCCTCGTACTCAGCAGTCGTCATAAAAAAGAGTATGTCTACGACGGTATCGGCATCGTAGGCGGAGCGTGCGTCAACGACAGGGACAGAAGCCCAAGGAGGGGGAGGAGTGCGCATAGGAAAATAAGAATAACTGCAAAGAATAGGACGCGTAAATAAACTTTTGGGGGGCAGGAGGGGTGACTCCCACGCTGCCGCCGAGCGCGTGTCCATTCCCAAAACCCGACCCGTACCGATTCGACCGATCCTAGCCGTCGTACTTCGCATAATCACTATTATGTTAAGGAATAGGATTGTGGAAATACTAATAAAAACAGTCACTTGGACATTGATAGTCCCCAATAGGACCTAGCGCTTTATATTATGTCAAACCATTTGTGGCGTAAAAACAACCGATTGGTAAGAATCAGACATATGCATGTGTCGTGCCAAAACGCTTAAAAACACTCAGTTACAACCTAAGTCATTGATATCGTTGATTGTTTCTATGTAACTGTAAAAAGTCCCCTCCAACACTTATACGATTTTATAAAAATTTTTCTTTGCTTTTTACTCTTTAGTTACCTAAATAACACTAGTAATAACAATGAATTGACTCTCTAATCTTGTAATTGTAACCAATCTGATTTCTACTTGGACCCTCTCTGAGCTGTGATATTCTATGGCTTATCGCGAGCTGAGCTAACGTGGCAGGTCATAGAGGGTTATATTAGTCTGGGTTATATTCATTAGGGTTATTAAATACGCTCATTTTACAATCCACACACGAAAATTCACACACGAGGGCTATAACATGAACACAAAACGTGTCACAACAATCGGATTCGGTCGTTATAAGGTCAACAGCCGCTACGGATTCGGGAAACTGGTCACGCGGCACGACGAGCTTCGATTCCCGATGGCGGATTTAAAGCGAGTGCGCGCGGCGCTCCAGTCATTCGCGGCGCGGGTCGACCGGCACTACACCATTGCGGCGGCCGGGGCGCAGATTGTGGTGAAACTCGCGTGGGACACGGCGCCGGAGACTGAGGAGACGCCGTTGATCGTGGAGACCGACGAGACCGACAACGACGGTGACGAGGAGGACATCATTTAGTTGTTGACAACGTATAACTGGTATGCATAATGGACTCACACCGCACACGCGGGGCGAACTGAGGGCGAGAAGATGAACTTCGCCAATCTCAAAACAGCCCGAGAGTATCTCTTGGCAAATGGCTATGTGTGGTCAGGCGTTGGCGCCATTACTGGCGCCGAGTGCTGGAAGAAAAACGGCTACGCACTTTTCATTCGCCGCGCATCGCGCGGTGTTGTTGTCCGTTAACGAACTGAGGGCAAGAAGATGAGCAACCAAAAGCAAATCACTTTCGTACGGGCCGACGGCACTGAATTTGTTCTACCAACAAAGTGGCAGGTTTGCCCGCGCTGCAATGGGAATGGTTCGCATGTCAACTCGGCAATCGATGGCAATGGACTGACCGCAGCGGATTTCGATGAAGACCCGGACTTCGGCGAGTCGTATATGCGTGGTGACTACGACGTCACATGCGAAGAGTGCGATGGCCGAACGACCGTTCAGGGCGTCGATTTAGATCGCCTCCCCGCAGATGTGCTTCGTGAGTATGAAGAGTCTTTGCAAGAGGAGCGCGACTTTCAAGCGGCATGGAGAGCCGAGCAGCGCATGGAACGAATGATGGGCTGCTAACCGACCACCTAACCTAACTGAGGGCGAGAAGATGGACAGCAACCAAGCAATCATCCTGGCGCGCAAGAACATTGGCGGAGCGATGGAATCGTCCGCACGACTTCGCCTTGCTGACGCGGTTCAGCTCTATGACAAAGGCGATTACAAGTTCGCGACTTTCGCAGCGCTTGATTCCCTCAAGTACTCAGTTGGTATTGCCCATCCTGACTGCAAAAAAGTGATGGCGTTCTACAACAAGATTGCCGCCTAACCGACCACCTAGGAGCGAGAGAGATGCAATACACCATCTGGTCTGGCCGTGCTCTGCCGCTACGCATGAGCGCTGCGCAATTTCATCTGCACGACTTTGCTTTGCGTTATCCGGGCTGGCACACGCTCGGTGGCACGGGCAATCCGCGCGGGCGGCACAAGCGCACGGCACTCTCACTTGAGCGTATGGGCGTGCTTGAATTGGCGCGGCATAGTGGTGAGTACGGGCGCGACTGGCAATTTAGAACGTGCTGGCGCAGTGCGCCATGACCCTCTTCGCCCTCATCCTGTTTCTGATCGCACTCGTGGGCGCGTGCTGGTCCGCGAGTGACGGCGAGCATTGGAGTCGGCGACGACTTCGTAGGTATGACTATCAATCACACGAGGAGTAACCAATGCGCACCCGCTATGTAGAGATCTACATCAACTGCGACAACGATTCATTCGCTGGCGAGCTGTGCTCTATTGAATTGTCGCGCATCTTGCGTGAGTTGTCTGCCAGAGTGGAGGCCGGCGCTGTGCTTGACGGTGTGACTCTGGCCGACATCAACGGCAATTCCTGCGGCTCCTTTAAATTCTTCGAACGCAACACGCGCGAGATTGGGACGCGTAAGCGGGGTGGGGTATGAGTATCGACAGTCAAACAGCCGCGAGCGCCACTTCATACGAGGCGCTCGATCAGTACATCGCGGAACTCGGTATTGCCTACACCGCCGCATTCGTTCGTCAATCTGCGAGTCGAAATAGCGGGGAGAAAAACAAGTCACTCAACTGGCGCGTGTCGCTCGTACGCGGCAAATACCGACTCGACACGGATTACATGCAAGGCATCGGGCATGTTCCTGGCTACAATCATTTCGCCGCGCCGCCGCCATTGCACTACGAAAGCAGGCTTTTGCGCGCCGATCAAGAGCGTGCCGCGGAGACTGGAACCTATCCAGTGGGACGCACAACTCTGGCCGACAAAACGAGTAGGGTCCGGCCAGCCATTCCGCGCGACTATAAAAGCGAGTCTCGATTCGGCGTGAAATTGGTTGCACTGCCGCCCCCTGTATTACGCGACGTTCTTTACTCCCTCGTTAGAGACAGTCAATCGGTACTCGATGCGCCGTGTTTCGAAGAGTGGGCGAGCGAATTAGGCTATGACACGGACAGCAGAGAAGCCGAGCGGACCTACCAAGCGTGCGCACGCATTTCGATGGATTTGATGCGCCTCATCGGTCGGACTGGAATTGCACGGCTGTCGACACTGTTTCAGGATTACTAGCCATGACCCACCGCACCGCTGGCATCATGCGCAGACGCCGCCGCCGCGAACTCCGCGACACGCTGCTATCCGTCCTCCTCGTCATCCTGTTCGCCGCTATCATGGCAACCCTATGGGCGATGTATCCGGAGGTGCCGTGACGCTACTCAATCAAGTGGTTTCAGAATTGAATAGCCTGCTAAGCCGCATGCCGGACAATAATTCTCGCATCGCGTATCGCTTGCATACGCTCGATTACGACCAGCTGTTGCTGGAACTTGAGCAACTAGCCAATGTTCCGGAAGCACGTCTGCGCGGAGTGTATGTGCTTGGAGTCGCGATCTTTTGCGACGACGACGCGCCGCCGCTGTCGTCGCTGCAGCGGATTGAGAATGAGTAACGAGATCAAGAGGCGTACACTGACCGTCGGCGAGGTCATCATCCGCGAGCAGCGCCGCTACTGTGCGCAGCACGGGCTGCCGCTTTTCTTGCCGTACGATGGACGTTGTTTTAGCTGTCGGCGAGACATCACTCATCACTCACGTATTCGCAGTGTCGCGCGACGATCACTCATCACTGGCTGCCCGTATTGCTCCAGGAGTTTTTGTGGATAAGCTTGGGTACGTGGGGCTGTGCCCACTCGAGCGCTGCAGGCCGATGACCGAGCTTGAGTGGCGACGACTTTTAAAGCGCGAGAGGAGCGTGACGCCCTGGTCGCTCGGTCGACTCTATGACAGCAAGCGCGCAGTGAATGAGAACAGATTTATTAGGGGGCAACGTGAGCGCATCGCCTGAGTTCATCCCACATATCGACTCGATACCCGAGGGCAAGCACGGCTGTTCTATCTGTCGTATTCACTGGGCTGCGTATCAGTTGCACCGCAATCCCGACGTGCCGGAGTCCCTCGACGTCTTCCTCTGCAAGCCCTGCTTTGATGCGGCTCTTAGTGAGGCGCGGCGGGCGGCTCACTAACGCACCACCAACCCATCGCACAGCTCGTCCATGCTGATGTCGTAGAGGCTAGACACCTTGAGGAGCCACCAAAGTTGTACCGACTGGCGGCCTGTGAGAATGCGCGACACGCACGCCTGGGTGACGCCGGTGCGCTTGGCGAGCTCGACCTGGATCACGGGTAAGTCGTGCAGGCTAGAGGACTTCTTGACGTAGGCGTTCGGGTGCTTGAGTTTCATTGCCGCCATTCTAGCGTTGACGCTGTATAACAGGCAATGTTATAACTGTTAAGTATAGAGAGGTGACCCATGCTTGCATTTCATAACGATACGGCGATTAAAGAGAAGTATCTGACGCGCGTTGCTGCGCATCGTGCAGCGGATGAATTGATTCATGGTACCGGATGGAGTAATGGCAAAGGCTGTGCCATCGGCTGCACGCTTGAGAATTACGACCACTCACGCTATCCGATTGAGCTTGGGATTCCAGAGATTCTGGCGCGACTGGAGGACTGTATTTTTGAGGGGCTCAAGAACGGCAAAGCACAAGAATGGCCAGAGCGCTTTCTGTCTGCAATTCGCCCCGGCGCTGATCTCTCGCGCGTCGGCTGGCAATTTCTACACTGGCTTTTGACGCGCAGTGGAATCGGATCTTACGACCATCCGATTGTGAAGGATGCGGTAGCGCAGTGCGCTGAGGTGTTGCTTCCGTTGACTCGCGGGGATCCTGTAGACGAGAGCGCGTGGAGCGCGGCGGAGAGCGCGTGGAGCGCGGCGGAGAGCGCGGCGAGCGCGGCGGCGAGCGCGGCGAGCGCGGCGGAGAGCGCGGCGAGCGCGGCGAGCGCGGCGGAGAGCGCGGCGAGCGCGTGGAGCGCGGCGAGCGCGGCGTGGAGCGCGTGGAGCGCGGCGAGGAGCGCGGCGTGGAGCGCGGCGGAGAGCGCGGCGGAGAGCGCGTGGAGCGCGGCGGAGAGCGCGAGGAGCGCGGCGGAGAGCGCGTGGAGCGCGGCGGAGAGCGCGGCGGAGAGCGCGGCGAGCGCGGCGTGGGAGACGATGGCAGATCAACTGATCGAGTTGTTAGAGGCGGCGCCATGACCGACCCAATTGCTACAGAACCTGTCATCCTCGACCGCGTCCAATCCTCGCTCGCGGTATTCAGCAAGGTTAACGAGGGACTCGCCAAACTCAGCGAGTCCTACAAGGGGGTCGTGTATGAGGTGCAGAAAAAAGAGGGCATGCTTGCGGCGCGTGAAGCTAGGCGCGCGATCCGAGCGCCACGCCTTGAGGTCGAAGAGATCCGCGTCGCGGAGAAACGCTACTTCCTAGACGCAGGCCGCGCGATTGATGCGGAGGCTAAACGTATAACTAAAGTGCTTTCGAGTCTTGAGGACCCGATTGACGCGCAAATCAAGGGCGAGGAGGAGCGTATCGAGCGCGAGCGGGAGGCGCGTATTGAGGCGGAGCGCAAACGGGTTGCAGAGATCCGTGCGCGCATCGATGGCATTCGGCGCTGGCCCGAGAATACGTCGGGCGGATCATCGAGTCATATTGCGACCCTCCTAAAAGCAGCCGAGGCGACCGCAATCGACGACTCTTACGGTGAGTTCCGCGAGGAAGCGGAGGCTGCTCTTTTTCGGTCCGTCGACAGCCTACGCACGCTCCACTCGATGGCGTGCCAACAAGAGGCGGAGGCGCGGAGATTGGCAGCCGAGCGAGAGCGACAAGCGCAGGAGCAGGCTGACAGAGAACGTGACCGCCGCGCCGAGGAAGAGAAGCTCGCCTTAGCCAGAGCAGAATTTGAACGGCAGCAAAGCGAGGCTCGTGCTCGTGAGCAAGCCGAGCGAGATCGGATTGCCGCCGAGGAGCAGGCGCAACGCGAGCGCCTAGCCGCGGAGAGACGCCAGCAAGAACACGAAGCGACCGAGCGGCGTCGGGTTGAAGATGAAGCCCGCGCCGCCGAGGAGAGTCGGTTGGCTGCAGAGCGCGCTGCATTCGAGGAGGAACGCCGTACTTTCGAGCTCGCTAAGAAGGAGTCGGAGCGGCCGTTCGTGGTGGCTGTCGATGAGTCGAATGGTGCCGACATCACAACCATGGCCGTCAAGCAGGGCGACACGATGTATGTTGCTAACGAGCTCGAGATCATCTTCGCCGTTGCCCAACACTTCGGCGTGTCGGGAGCCGTAGCGCTTGAGTGGCTACAAGGCGTGCCGTGGGCGAAGGTGAAGCTGTGAGCGACGACACCATTACCGCCGACTACTGCATGACCAACACCGAGCTGGCCGCAGCGATTGAGAGAACTCAAAAGGCAATTTCTGAGGTAAAGCCGCTTGACCCGGTTAGCTCGTCTCTTCGTGTGCACCTCAAGTTACTACTTGATGAGGAGCTTCGTCGCGCGAGAATGATGAAGGTGAAACCATGACTGACGAACTCAATGCAAAGAAGGAGCCCAATCCGTGCGAAGTTGCGCCGGGTGAGTTCGATCACGACTACGAAGTCATAGACGACTCGTTCGATCACGAATACGGCACGGAGCAGATTTTTTACAAGCGTTGTAAGAATTGCGGGCACGAAACTGAATATGAGGCGGACGAACCATGACCGACCAGCTCACCCGCAGGAAGATGACAAACGAGCAGTTGTCGATTTACTTCCGCCACTTTGCAGACAATGCGACTGGCGTAGGATCGCGAATGATGCGCGATGTATGCAACGAAGCCGCCCGCCGGCTAACTGCACCCCGAGCCGAACAACCGCCGGCAGAAGCTCATCTCGACGCACTCGCACAAATCTACACGGCCGCTAAGCTGATATTGCAACGCGAAGAACCGGTTAGCGAAGTTGCCGAAAATATCCAACGCATTGCGGCCGCTATTATTTATGGACAGGAAGTGCCGAGGCTTTACAAAGTTGCCGCCCTTCGCGCTCCGCAACCGGTAACAAAAGAAGACGTTCTATCGTCGATTCAATGCAGGAAGTGTTTGAAGATCGTGAAACAAGTATCGCTCGCCGCTAGCGGCTGGCATTTCGATACGATCAACGGCTGGCGATGTCCGGATTGTTCAGCTCCAACGAAGTGAAGTGCTCAATTATGAAAATCTCCATAGATAATCCAATTGCAGTTCTCCTAATCAAAGACGATCCGAGCTTCGTGAGTGAAGAGCTTTTTAGATCGACTCCCAATGGACACAAATTTACTGTCGGTCAAGAATGTGTCCTCGTTGGATTGGAGGATTTTTCTGAATACAACGGCGACACGGTAACGATCACAGCCATTCGTGAGGATGGAAGTCGCGGAAAGGCGTATTACATCCGTGGCCGTGTCAATGAGATGCTCAACTGGGTTTACGAATACAGACTTGCCCGAGCTGAGTCGGAAACGCAAGGGAGCCGGTCGTGAGCAATGTGCGCGGAAGAATTTTGTGCGATGACTGCGCAGGATTTGACATCGAATGGATGCGGCATTGTAAAAAGCACGGCGCTGACTTTTGTCGAGGTTGCGCCTGCCCGCAATGCGCTGAGGAAGAAAGCGACTATTTGGATGAACGCGGCTGGGAAAGCGATGACCAAGCCGCTCACGAAACCGCTACAGCTCGGGAGGGGAAGTGAAAGAAGCCTGCACACATAATTGGTTGCCGACTGCCGATCCCAGTGATAGCGAACCGAAAGCGGTTTGCAGCAAATGCGACGCAGAACAATTTGAGTGCTGGTGCGGCGCAAAGGGGTCGTATGACGAGCTATTTAGCGAAGGCATTGATACGCGATGCGGAGGAAGCGGAGTTCTGTACTGCCATTGTGGCGGCGATCTTTGCGTGTGTCATTACCATGGCGAAACTGATTGTGTTGGATGTCGTGATTGCGATGACTGCGAAGATGACGAAGATTTCGACTACGAATAAACCGGAGCGCGCCGGGATGAGTGATCTTTCAGAAATTCGTCGAGCGATTGCTGACTATAAGTGGTCGGAGGGTTGCTCGTGTTGCCGTGACAACGATGCGCATGAAGAAGCCGGCAAGAGACTAGGTAAATTGTTGCGCATTCCAAAGTACAAAGATGGCAGTGGGTATGACTGGTCGCGCTTTCGTACTAAGCGGCCCGCTCCGCGTCGATCAGGTGCCCAATGAATGCAAAAGAAAGTAACAAAGAACTTCAGCGGATTGCGCACAAAAGATTCGTGCAAATCGCTGCCAATTGGTTTGGGGTTGATCGAGCGACAATAGAAATATGGATTAAAGATACGCGCAAGCCATGCTCGTCGTTGGTTCACAATTTACACAGCGTTTTTGAAGCTGGATTTTTGCTTGGAATTCGGCATCGAGACGAGAGCTGATTCTAGCGGAAGAGATTTGCAATGCAGAAACGAAAAGCAGTGCACGTATTTCCATGTGATACCGACACGGCAGATTCTGATCTCAAATGGGAAGAAGTTTATTTCGCCGATGAAGCCGATGCCGCGCTCATTGAAGTCGGCGCTTTATTGAAAGAATCAAAGCGTTCGCATCTTGATTGCCCAGATTGCTGGTATTCATGCGCTATATTGACCTGTAACGATAGTCGCAAATCTGAAATTTGTGATTGCGGCGCAGACAAATGGAATGCAAAGGTCGATGAATTGTTGCAGAAGTACTACTTACTATAGTGGAGTGATTCATGTCAATTCCTTACTCAACTGCAACCGCTGGCGATCGGGCGCTCAATGAACTGCAAAAGACGCTAGCTGCTTTCGGTTGCCAGGCTTTTGGCACGATGACCGATAACGAGCGCGGTTGTCTCGTTGTTCATTTCAAATGGCGCGACCGACAAGTGCAGCTGGAAGCGAGCTGGAAAGGCTACGCTCAAGCATTGATGAAGGAGTACAAGCACGTTGGCTATTCAAGCACCCGCGCCAAGCGCGAACAGAAAGCATTAGAGCAGGCGCGAATATCCGTATGCTCAGTTCTGCGCGATTGGGTCAAGGGACAGACGACGGCAGTTGAATGCGGTGTGTTGACATTCGAAGCTGCGTTCATGCCTCACATGCTGCTACGTGATGGACGTCGCGTGATCGATGCAGCTCAAGCAGCGAATCTATTACCGGCACCAGAAGCTGGAAACGTAGTCGAATTGAAACGCATCTCAGAGTGACAAATCATGCCGGCTAGACGAAAAGGCTTGAAGCGTGGCGCGTGTTGGCGGTGCGGCGCGTATCCGTGGATTCATACAGGCTTCACATGTATTCGTTGCCTGCTGAATCCTAAGCGCACTGTGAATTGCGGAGTGATCCGGTGAGCAAATACAGAATTGTCGTGGACGAAGAATCAGGCTATCTGGATTCCTACGAATGCCCGCGTTGCAAAGGCAGAGGATATCACTATGGGTTCGGTGATGACGGTTGCGATCCAGATTGGTGCCTTAAATGTGGCGGCCTTGAAGTCAATTTTGTTGAGCTGCTCACGCCTTTTGAGACCTGAAACAAATTCTAAAGATGTACCATGAAAGAACCCAATCGCATCAATGGCACGGCCGATGAGCGTTTCCACATCCGGCAAATATCAGTCGAGGACGCGTTGGCATTCGATGGGCTCGGTCTCTCTGCACCGGCTGTCTATCGAGATCCATTCAGAACCGAGCGCATCGATCTTTGCTATGCCGACGTGTGGGCGTTGGATCGTTGGCGAGCTTTTCATGCATAACCTAGACGCAATCAACGAGCTCACAACTCACGAGCTCATCGACTGTCACGTCGATCCTCTTCTGATGTTTCTCATCCATCCGATGACTCCGGACATTCGAGATCCGAAAGACACTAAGTGGTGGGAGTCTGTTTGTCAGTCTCGGCAAGTCTCGTTAGCGCCTTCACTCGATCCACAGACTGCGTGTCAAAGTAAAAAACCTTGAGCGGATGTGGCTGTCCGGTCACACGTTCTGTGCGATCGATCCATCCGCCGCGCCTAAGAATTCCGGAAATGCGCCTCGACGCCCTGCGGTCCCATCGGTCTTTGGGAATGTCGAGCGCGTCTTTCATCATTTCGACGACTGTGACACCGCGGAACTTGTAGCGCTCTGCATGAGCCAGCACTTCAGGCGCCCACGGATCATTTGCATACCGGTCGTCCTGATTTTTCCGTGTCTCATCAGCCGGAAAATCCCACCAAGGCTCGTTAGATCGGTACGCAAAGAGCGCCTCGGCAAACAATTGCTCTCGGTTTGCGCGTAAGTAATCTAGGTTGACCTCTCGGACACGCACGGGGAGGAAACGTCGTGATCCTGTCTCGTCCGTCAACCACTCTGGTTGATTCGTGGTGCCGCAGAACACGCAGCGCCGCGGGAAGTCCTCCGCGCGATGGCCGTAGGATTGGCGGAAGTAGTCGAAACGCTTGGTGATCGTTGCGTTCACAAGCGCCATCGACACACCGTCGAGCCCGTGGAGTTCGCCGATCTCGATGAGCCATTTGCCCTGAATGCACTGCATGAAATCTTTGGTGCCAATCTTCTCCGTGATCTCGGCATACCAGTCCGCCCCAAGCACGCGAAGGGCACTGTTTTTCTTGATGCCCTGCGGTCCCTCAAGCACCACCATCGTGTCGACTTGGCACCCTGGGTTTAGAGCCCGAGCGATCATCGAGATGAGCCAGGAGCGTCCTACGGTAACTGTATAGGGAGTTTTCGCGGTCCCGAAGCCATCTTCCAGGAAGGAGTCGAGCCGGCACTGCTTATCCCACTCGAGCTTATTGACCCACTCGCACAATGAATCCTGTGAGTGGCGCACCGCATAGGTGATGACGGCATCTCGTACCGCTGCCGCTGTCATTTTGGCAACCCCAAGTCGGCGCTGGCACCAAAGGGTAAAGCGAAGATCATGGGCGTCCGTCCAATGTTCTGGCTTCCCGTCATCCCCGATCGTCATGATGCGCTGCAAGAACGTGTCCAGCCAGATGGGGCGCTCATCTCGCTTTGGGTGCTTCTCAAGAATCCGCACGACGTTGTCAATATTGATGATGGGCTGCCCGCTGCCGTTCTTGACCAGGCCCATTTGTTCCCACTGGATGAAGATGCTGTTTTGCTTCGGGTCGTTAACGACCTGGTGGCCGTTCTTGGCCCTTAGTGTCCGCTTTGCCTTCGGTGGCTCGACAACGACAGAGGTTGGCGTGGGTGGTTCAATCTCAAGGGACTCGGCCACATCGAGCGGTCGCCAGCTCATTACTTTTTCTTTGGCGTACGCGACAATCTCATTCGCCCCGAGTTTTCTGATCGTCACCAGCGTGTGTGGCGACCAGTCGGCCTCAAGACCGAAGGTATCGATAATGCGCGGCGAGCAATTCGCAAGTGCGAGCTCGGCACCAACGCGATCCATTTGCAATCGAGACGCATCGCCGCCATCCGGCCACATGAGGACATTGGCGCCGCGGAATAACGACCAATCGGGCGCGCTGCCGTTCAGGAGTTCCTGGCAGGAGAAAATCTGATATCGCTCGAGCACACGACTCAATGCGCTGACGGCAATGCGCGTGCTTACGATGATCGTCGGACGGAGTGGGTCGACCTCGATCATTCGACACCCAAGAGTGCCTTTGATTCTTCAACCGATCGCGAGAAGCCGGCTATGCCGCCGTGCTCAATGACCATGTTTCGCCAGTTGGTTTGCGTCTCGAGGCGTTTCTTGTTTGTTTTTCCGGTTGGCGACTTCGTCTCGATCGATACGAACTGAGCAATGCGCTTGCCGATCATTTCCTCCGTGATGAGGATCGACTTAAAGCCGATGCAATCGGCACTTCCAGGAGCGAGCCCGAATTGGATGAAGTTGCCGAATTTATCCTGTAGCACCCCATTGTTGTTTCGCCACAGTCGGACGCCCCCTCTCGACAGGAGGAGAGTCGGTCGCAGCACATCGGTTTCGCTCATTTTCTCTCTTTTGCAAACCGTGATCCGCCAACATGATATCCACCGCAAAATCCGCACGAATAGGCGCGCATCTTGTCGCAACTTCGGTGTGCGATCTTCGATGCGACCTTGCGTGCTAGAGAATGTGAGCGGAACCGCTCCTTGCCTTCGCAGTTAAGGTAGCGCTGAAATTTCATTCTGCCTCTCTTCGCCCCTGCTTTGCCATCCTGGCTTTGTATACATGCTCGGCCCACCCTGGCTTATACTTAAGAGCTTTTCCTAGTGCGCGCAGCTCCTCGAGACTTTTCGCCTGAAACTGCAACGTGGTGCGCGCGCGCTTGATCGCCGCCTCGTCGACTTCCGCTAATTCACCCGCGCGCTCGATGGGTTCGCGATCCACCTCTCTCTTTGGGAACACTCGGCTGCATTCAACGCAAGCCGTATTTGTCGCCGGTGATGCAGCAAAGCAGAATGGGCAAATGCGAGCTCGAGGTTCTTGAGAGCTCGTGCGTGTTGTGCCCCCCGATAGCGACCACTCGCGAACCTCGGTAGGCAGGCCATGACGTACTGAGTTGCCAGCATGATCGAGAAGGATCGCGCGTTCTTTTCCTGGGAATGGCCGCAGGATGCGACCCACTTGCTGTAGCCACAAACCCTCCGATTGTGTAGGGCGGAGGCTAATGCCAATTTCGATGCGCGGTACGTCGAACCCCTCCGAAATAAGGTCGCATGAGGTGAGGACTCGGATACGGCCAAGCGTAAAATCTTGGACCATTCCGCGTCTGATTTCTGGTGCAAGCGAGCCATCAATAGGTAGCGCAGCGACACCATTTGCCGCAAACTCACCGGCAACGTGGTGTGCGTGCTCGACTGAGCAGCAGAAGACCACCGCCGACTTTCCATCACCGAATTTTTTGTAGCTCTGAACTGCATCGCCCGTGATGGTCGGTCGATCGATGAGCGCGGCAAGTTCCTTGTTGACGAAATCCCCTGCCCGTGTATGGACGCCTTCGGTGTTGATACACGACGGCGCATAAACCACGAGCGGCGCCAGGGCGCCACACGCCAAAAGCGATGGGTAGTTTGGACCAACGACAAGCGTATCGAATACATCTCCTAGTCCCTCCCCACTAAGTCGTATAGGCGTTGCTGTAACGCCCAACAGCTTACTTTGAGCATAGTGAGAAACCACGCGGCCCCAAGTCGTCGTCGGTACACAATGATGCGCCTCATCGACGATAACCAAGTGCGCGGCGGGGTAGTGAGATCGACGAATGAGGCTCCATACAGAGACACATTGCACAATTTCGTGTGGCGACGGTCGATGTAAAGGGTCAACAATGCCATGCGGGACTCCGAATTCTTTTAAGGTTTGCGAGACTTGTTCAAGTAGCTCTGCGCGATGTACGAGGATCATCACAGGTCGACGCGCGCGATACATCGACTCAGTGATGTAGCTGAAAATGACCGTCTTGCCGCTACCGGTTGGGGAGACGAGGAGTGGCGCTCGAGCGCCGCCCTTGTACGCAGCGCGCACATCGGCGACGATTTTCTCTTGATAGGGACGAAGAGAAATCATTGCTGCTGATGGTCGTTGCGCCAGCGCTGCGAACCGATGCATTTAAGCGTGAGACCTCTGTAAACGAGCGGATCTTTCTTTTTTATTTTTAGCGTGTTGCGCGCGTGACGCTCAGTGACTGAAATCACCGCGTCTTTGATGGATGGTCGCGACACTTCGACGTAGTCACAGAATCTGTCCAGCGTTTTGATGAAACTCATTGACGCGTGCCTCTCGTTTTGCGACTATACTTAACAAGTATACTAATTTTGAGGTTGGTGGCAATGCTAAAAATAGACTACGACATGCCAGAGGATCAATATCACAATGATCCTCTCGGCGATGGTATCCCAAGGCTCTCCTCCTCGATCGCTGCGACGCTCGTGATGAAGTCACCAGCGCACGCGTATGCTGAGCATCCACTTCTCGGTGGTCAGCCACGCGATCGGACCGACGCCATGACCGAAGGCGGCATCATCGATGCGCTCATCTTCGGCGGCAAGCGGATTGTGGAATTGCCGTACGATGATTTCCGCAAGAAGGACGCTCAGGAGGAGCGAGACGCCGCGATTGCGGCCGGGTGCATTCCGGTGATCTCGAAGAAGCTCACGGCATACAAGGAGTGCGCCAATTCTATGCTTGAGTCGATCGCTCGCTTCGGCATTGATCTTGCTTCTTACAAACGTCAAGTGTCTATTTTTTGGGACGAAATAGCCGACGATGATACGAGCGTACCCTGCAAGGCGAGACTCGATGCGCTCAGCCTTACGACGATCTTCGACTTAAAGAAAACTCGCAGCGCACACCCAGCGACGCTTGCTAAACACATCGTCGGCTACGGTTATGACATTCAGAGTGCGGCATACAAATCATGTGTTCGGCACGCCGACTTGATTCCTGGGAAGCTGTCTTTTTCCTGGATCTTTGTCGAGGCTGCTCCGCCCTATGCGGTCTCGATTGCGGTTCCATCTGGCGCGCTGAATGAATTCGGGAAGTCGAGGTGGCGTCGCGCCGTTAATCTTTGGTCGCAGTGTGTGCACAGCAAGAACTGGCCTGCTTATCAAGGTATCACGCGCGTTGAATTGCCAACGTGGGTGATGGACGAGGAGATGGCTGAAGCAGTGAGTGAGGTGGAAGATGACGAGTAACCGAACCTTCGAAGATCGCGTCGCAGTCCGCGAAAAAGTCCCGCTCATGATTGGACTCTTTGGTCCATCTGGTGGCGGCAAGACCTTCTCAGCGCTTCGACTTGCCACCGGCATTCAGCGCATCAACGGCGGCGATATTTACGGCATCGACACCGAAGCACGTCGCATGCTGCACTACGCGGGGCAATTCAAGTTCCGTCACGTTGCCTTCGGCGCGCCGTTCTCACCCGACGACTACCTGGCGGCGATTGAGCATTGCGTTAAGAAGGGCGCCGGTGTCGTCATCGTCGACAGCATGAGCCACGAGCACGAAGGGCCAGGGGGAGTACTCGAGTGGCACGAGGAAGAGGTGCAGCGCTTGTCGAAAGGCGATCCAGCCAAGATGGACGCCGTCAATTTTCTCGCGTGGGCTAAGCCGAAGGCTGCTCGTCGGCGCATGATTAACACCATCCTGCAATTGCCGGCGAGCTTTATTTTCTGCTTCCGTTCGAAAGAGAAGCTTAAGATCATTCCAAAGCGCGCACCGATTCCGATGGGGTTCATGCCGATCGCTGGCGAGGAATTCGTCTACGAAATGATGCTCGCGTGCCTTTTACTTCCAAACGCTGGCGGCGTGCCGACGTGGCAGTCGAACGAGATCGGCGAGAAGATGATGATTAAGCTCCCCGAGCAATTCAAGGAACTGCGCGCGCCTCCTGCCGATGGCGCTACTCAGTTGCCGCTGTCGGAAGCCATCGGCGAGCGGCTTGCGAAGTGGGCGATGGGTAAGGTGGAGTCGACGCCTGCCAAACCAGAGCCACCAAAAGACCAGCCACCAAAAGAGGAGGCGCACGGATTGATATGAACGACATCAAACGATCCTGCGGTAAATGCTTCTACTGCGAGAAGGTGTACGCGCCTCCGCCGTCGATCGAAAGTCAGTTGATTTGCCGGCGCGGCCCGATACCAGGATCAATTCCTACTCCGCGTCCAGATGGCAACATCTCGTGGGTCCCAATGGCGCGCATCACGTACGATGGCAATTGGTGCTACGAATTCAAAGAGAAGATGGATTCGTAGGCGCACTGGTTTAGAGCGCCAGTCGTGCAGTCACGTGAGCGACAGCGTCTAGTCGGTGAGGGCGCATGCCTTTGTCCTCCCGCCCGCCAATCTCCCAACACAAAAGCGACTTAACTAGTCTGTGTTGGCGCCGCCGTCACCGCATTCGCGCTGTTCGTGAAGCCACGCTTGACGGTGCCAGCTCCAAGCACAAGCCCGAGTGCCATTAGGTAGGGCTGATATTGATCCGGAATTATTCCTGGCATGGCCTGGTTGAGCGTAAGGAGTCCAGACACAACGGTGGTCGCAGTCCCTAGCGCCTTTGTTCCGTGATCCTTCCAAAAGTCTGAGAGTGTACTCATGGCTTCACCTTTGAGGTTAAGGACTGACTCAGTCGAGTTCGGGCCGCCGTATTGCCGATCGCAACCGCTTGCCGCCCATCGCCTAAGTCAGTCGTTCTTTTTAAGTATAGCTTCTTGTCGCACGCGTGCGTACTGCCATATGGGTACTGCTTGCCGCAGTGCGAGCATGCCCGGTCTGCGTGGAATATCTCGCTCTCTTCACACCCGCCGATCTTGACCTCTGCCAAGACGTATCGGACGTAAAGCTTCGAAACCCTCACTTACCAGCTATCGAGAAATGAACCGCGGTCGGCTGCGGGAACGGCTTCGGGTTGAGATCCTTGCGGAGTTCGAGCAGCTGCTTTTGCGCCATCAGGATAGCCTGCTGCGCGGCGAGCAAATACTGCTCGATGAGGTCAATCCGATCCTCAGTGGTCATACAACCGCAAAGGAAATCCCGGTTGGTGCCGGGAATTCACCGGTGCTGCTGTCGAACGTTCCCGTCACGGGCGTGCCGATGTCGTTTCCCTGGGTATCTTTCGCAACCGCCATGGCGGTCATCTTCCCGTCCTGAACGTTTGCAAACACCACATCGACACTCGGTGCCGTGGAACCCGGAATAGCCTGCGTCTGAGGCGATCCAGAGGCATCCGTCAGCGTGACGTCGATATGGTCGAAGACTACGCCGGTTGGCGGATGAGTCTGCGCGAGGGCAATGGTGAGCTTAATGTTGACTGTTGACATAACTACCTCAAGTACAAAGGCCCCACATCACGGGGGGTTTATTGTTTCCGGAAAAGTTGACTAGTGTTCGGTCGACTCGATAATACGTCAAACCGTGTGTCGTAATCGCTTCAGTTGCATCGCACGCCGAACCCGCGGCGACGGTTCCACCGACCACCATAACAATGTCTCCTGATCCGCTCGGCGTGAGATTAAGGACTAGACGGTAGGCGTTCGTATTGTTGGCGTCGACTTTCGGAACAAGGATCGTCACGCTCATCGTGGTCACGCCACTACTATTCGTAGTGCACTCACTTGTACCGACGATCACAGAGTTCATCGGCGGCGGCGGCGTACACACGGCAGTGGTACTGTCCGCAGCAGCGTGCCCGTAGTAGAACGCCCACGTGAGCGCTAGGAGCGCAACAAGTAACAATTTATTCATATTCTTTGATCCGGAGAAAAGCTGAAGTGATTGCCATCGGGACGTTGCGCGATATCGCCGCCCCAGCGGCATTGCGGATCAAGTGACTTCCAGTACTCGCCGAGTTCACGATACGCATCAGTGTCTTCTTGGTAGATCCCACCAATGAATAGTTGCAAATCGATGGCGAGTCGCTCGGTGTGCAGACTGTGGGAGATGCCGGACCCGTGTTCGGCATTGAAGACTGCCTGCTCCGGCGTTCGATAGCATTCACCGAATGTGAATTCATGGTTTGGCATATTGACCTTCACATGGTGCAGGAAATCCGCAACCAGCCAAACAAACTGTGACTGCATCTCCCTGTGGCCGTGAGGGGTGAGCTGCGCATTAGGGTGTACGGTAGTGGTGTCGTCGTCGTCGCTCATTTTCTGCATCTCCCGATAACTTGTGTAGCGATCGTGAGCGCCTGAATTTCGCTCTCAAGATCGTGCACGTGATTGTAGTCGAGCTGTTTCGCATTGCGCATGGCGATGACCTCGTCCTCCAATTGTTTTTGGCGCGCAAGGTTGGTGGCGATCACTTGGGTCTGCTGATCCATGTGGTCAAAAAGCATCGTAATACCGATGCCGGAAAGGATGATGATAACCAAAAGAATCGCCCAACCGACCCCACCGAGCGTGTGGACATGCTTGTGGACTTCTGTTTTTACTTCGACTTCCACGCCGCCCATCCAGCGATACTGGTCGGGATGATCCAGATGATCCACCTGCGGATCCTCCTCCACGTCGCTCGCTCTCCCTCGGTGCGAGCGTCTTTGGTTTCTTCCGCGTGGATGGCGACATTCACTTGATTGACTTGCGTTGCAAGAGTCGCGAACTGCGCACGATCGTCACGGGCGTGAGATTCGAGGCCCACGGCAGTGTGCTCCGCAAGAGATTGCACCGTGGCGAGTCTCTCGCCTAACCACATCCAACGACGATGCTCGTCGTTAATGATCTCGGGCGTGAGCTCTCTCGATAGCTGACGGGCTCGAGACTCAATTTGCGGCAGCGAGTCACTCATCGCTTCAGCATGTTGTCCCAATTAGGGAAGAGTGGCTTCGCGCTGCCGGCTTTCATCGGATGACCGATCTTGGCCTTCATGACCGGGAGCATCGGCGTGTTGCCATTCTCCTTTTTTGTCCGCGGCTGGCCGTCGCGGTACGTGAGCGCTCGTGAGTTTATGGCCATCGTAGTCACCTCAAGTTGTATCGAGTCCAACAATCCAAAGATCGGCCGTACACGCAGCCGTCGATCCAGTGGTGAGCGATAAGAACGGCGTGTTTGAGAATAATGTCGTGTCAGCAGCGGCAGCCATCGCCGCACGCACCGTCACCGTAGCGGCAAGCGTGACCCAGGACTGTGCGGCCGCGACCATCGCTGTTCCGCCCTTCGCTGCCGCATCATAAATGCCACCGGCACAAGTGACCGATGCGCCGCCACTGCGTTGGCGCGCATAAACGAATAGTGGCCAGTAGTTAAGACCGCCAAAAACACGACGAAATTTTTGGTCGGAGGTTGATTGCATGTCGGCGTTACGCAGCACAAATAAATTCATGAGCGTTAAACGCTGAATTGTTGTGACGAGTTCTTCGCTCGGAATGATCATGGCAGTAAGATCTGTCCTGTCGTTAGATTGAAGAGAGACAGATTAGCTAGGTAGCAGTTGTCTCCGACATTCGATGCGCCGGCGTGATTCTGCATCTTGTAAAAAGCATTGATAACCACGATGCCACCGACCGGAACTGTGACCTCTTGGTAATAACATCCGGATTCAAATCCGGACTCACCGCCAATCTGCACAGCATCAATTTGTCCTCCACCTGTCGTTAGGTAGCCGCCGAGTCGAACGCCCGTATTCGTTTGAACAAATATCTGCACTTCCCCGGTACTGGCTGCGAGCGGATCGAATACGGTCTTGAGCTGAAAGCAGATTGCAATTCGATCGCCCGGAGTAATTGTTGAACCATTTGCATTCGCAGTGCGCGCCGTGACTGCGATTGTTCGTCCTGCACAGCTGATCTGATTGACACCATCGCCAAAGTAGTTCCACGAATACCCTTGATACGTCGGCGTATCGGCTGGGCTTCCTGTGAAGTTTTTTCGCATCGTATGTCCGATGCCAGCCTCAGAGAACGTACTGTCAATAATGCGACCGATCTGTTTTTGCCCCGGTTGAAATTGCCAACCGCCTGGCGCAGTAACATCGGGTGTGCTGCTCGGAGAGTTAAGCGTCCCCAAGTAGAGGGTAAAATTCTGGTTTTGATGCGCCCAGGTGTTCGATGGGTTGTTGATCAAAGCCGGAAGCTGGTTGCGCCTAGCGTTTGGGAACCAGCGTTGAAAGACTTCAGCAAGAACTTTCCCCATGACCATGGCGCCAGGTCCCATGGGATGGGTTCCGTCCGCTGTCCACCGCGTACCTGCACCGGAAAGATGATTCTTCGCCCAATCTCCGTGTCCATTCGTGAGGCGGTCAAAAAATGGAACGAGCGGAATGCCAAGCTCATTGGCAATGCGACCGATGTAGAGATTGACGTTATCGACAAACTGAGAGTACGCGCCCGCATAATTGCACTGCGTTACTGTTCCGGCACCAATATTCGGCGACCAACTAATTACCGATGGATTGGCCCCATTCGATGTTCCGTAACGAATTTCTCCCGTTGAAAAGGTAATCGGGTAGGTCCCTGCGGTGAGCGTCAAGCCACCATTTAGATTGCCTCCCGACTGAAGCGTGCCGCTCCCCGCACCGCCGACGCTCGCAGTAAATGTAAGCGTTCCGTCGGGTCGCGGCAGCAGCTGACACAAAAAAGGAACGATCCCAGCGGCTAGAAGCTGCTGACAAATCGCCTTGAGGTTGGCTGCGCACTGTGCTGGGGTTAGATTTTGCCCAGTCGGGCTGTCGTTCGTGCCATCGAGCACCGTGACGCAATCCGGTAGTCCGTACGGATTTTGAAGCAGGATCGGCAATTGCTTATTGAGGCACGTCGCGGTTCCTTGCCCGCCGTATCCGTAGCAATATTCGAAGGGATAGAAGGCGGCATCCGCGCGCATGGATGCATAGCTGATCCAGGAATTGCCTTCATAGCTCTTGTGCGATGTTTCTAGCCAGCTTGAAAATTGTGAATAGGTATAAGGCGGATTAATACCTGCCAGAAAACCCATATCCTGCGATGAACCCATGCAACCAGCCGTAATCGAATCGCCCAAAGCAGCCATCGAGAGCGGCCTCGCTAGACTCACTTGCGGAAACTGCGTCGCACCAAACCCGACTGGGTTATAGGCATTCCACGTCACCACGTTGGCGTCGACGCGAGCAATGAAATACTGCCCGGCATCTGAGACGAACAGGATATCGTTGGTGCTGACGTTGACGGTTGGCTTCGTGTCGGCGACGAGACACTGCCATAAAGTTCGGGAGACTCCGGCAGCCGTAACGGTCATTGCAGTAACCCCATGGGTGGCCTAAACGAAGACACATTCCACGTCGCCGTCTTCAGGTTCCACAAGAAATAACGGCCGGTGTCGGTTTCAAAAAAAACGTCGTTCACGCCGACGCGGTTGTCGGTGGGCTTCACATCACTCGACAACCCCTGCCACATGTAGCGGCTCAATCCCCCGCTAACAACTGCCATTACCCCTCGCTAGATCGGCCTCGATTGGCGATCAATAGTGGCCAAAATACCACAACCGCAAATCCTCCGGCAGTCGCCAGCGCCATCCAGGTCTGAAGGACGAGAGCGGTCACGAATAGCCCTAGGCTCGCCAGGAGACCGATAAAGACGGCCGCGCGCTGCCCCATCGCTGCTAGGCCCAATTGAATTGCGCTTAACTGAAAGTCCCGTGCGTTCATTTGCCACCCAAAAGTGACGACCCCGGCTCTTCTTCTTCGGGCTTGATGTTGTGCTTGATCTGCTCCCACTTCATCGCGGCAGCGATGACCTTAAGACGCTCGACGAGAGGAACCTCAAGGTCGCCTTTTCTGTCAGCTTTACTGATTCGCAGCAATTCCTGTTTGATTGCTTCGTCCAAGTCCGGATTGATCGCCTTGCCCACCGTCGTCATCTTGCACGCCTTCGTAGATCGCATCGCGTACTAAAAGTTTGATCGCCTGCTCGGTCGCCGGTGTATCTAGTTTGAGTCCGAGCGACAGCGCGCGAACCACCGACGGACTTTGCACGATCCGGCGCTGCACGCCTTTCACCGCCGTTGTCCATAAATAGTCAACGATCGGAAGCCCGAGCTTACTGCCTGCCGACATTCCGGCCATACTCTCATCGGACAGTTTGCTGAACACAAATTCGATCTTGTCAGAGATGTGATTCAAATCCTCCGCCAAACCATTCGGGAACAGCATCTCCTTTTGCTCGGCTGTATACTTATTAAGTATATCACGAATCTCACCGCCGACTTTGCCCTTACCGCGATCGGTCAATGTTTCGATCTGCGCCGCAAGTTCTTTGGTTGCTTGCTGCTGAATGCCAACACGCTGCGGCGATCCTTCCGGAAATAGTTTCCATGCCTTTCGTAACTGATCGGTACGACCGGGCTTCACAATCCAGCGATAAGCCGCTTCCGGTGAGACTCTCGGATTAGAAAGAGCCGAGAGGTAGTTGTCCTTCATGAACGCATCGAGGTTCTTCTGCGCCGTCTCCATCGCCTCCATCGTGGCCTTCATCTTCCCCGGAGACATCGCTTCCGCTGACACCTTACCATCGATCGCCGCAAGCCCCTCGGCATAGCGACGCATACGCCCCGCGGTTTCCTTACCGTAGATGTCATCCAGCATGTCACCGCGTGAGCCTAGCTCGCGCAAGAGTTTGATGCCGGTGATTTGCCCGGTCGCGCCGTCCGTTGCGCCTTGTACCATGCGATTCCAGTCGGCGATTGCGACACGACGGAACGTGTCCTCGCCAACCATCTTGCGCAGCGTCGACACGCGAGCGGAATTACGTGGATCAATAAAAAGACGCGCGATCTCCTCGGGGTTTGGTGGCGTACCAGAGTCAGCTGCCTTCGCAAGCTGGTTGATGCGCGCGTCGGTAAACTTCGCAATGTTGTCTCCATACCACTTGTTAGTTTGACGCAACAGTTTGACGGCGGGGGCGGCGGCTGGATTGAGAGCGGCTTTGTCGATTGAGGCATCGAAGGCGGTCATGAGCCGAGAGAGGTCGCCCTTGATGACCCCTGGGGTGAGGTCATTCGACGCAGCTTTCTCGCGCAGAATCGAGCGAAATCGCTGTGCATCGGCAAGTGGGATTTTCCCGTCCATGGCTTTCGAGAGATCAATGCCAAATTCTTTGAGGAGCATGGCGTCGGCGTCGAGCGTCGCGGCACGCGCTGGCTTCCCAGGAGCCGGACGATTTGCTGCTGCAAGCTCATCGAGCTTGCCCTTGGACGCATTCAAAATACCGTTGATCTGCGTCTGCGACTTCCCGCCACGGTCGAGCACAGTCCACTCATTCGCGCCGACGCCGCGCTGCACGATGACTTGCCCGTCGCGAGCGGAGGCATCGACCGCATCGACACCTGTGATCGGTCGCACCGTGCCGTCGGCCTCGATGACGGCGCGAACTTGCCCTGCGGCCTTCTCCTGAGAGACACGACTGATCGCCTCAAGGCTTGCTGAGCTCTCTCCTGACGCATTGAGTTGTGTGGCCTCACGCACGAGCCCAGGAGTTTGAGATTGCGGCAAACGACGCGCGAGGGCCTGCGCCTCTTTACGAATTAATTGCACCGGCACGATGGGCTTGCCGCCTGTGAGTTGATCGATGCGCGTGTAGAGTTTGTTGGCCGCGGTCGCGAATGTCTTGCGCGCCTGTGAGATACCGGCAGAGACATCGACGCCTAAGTCACCAGGATCGTACCGATCAGTGAGCGCGGTCAGATGCTTCATCTGCTCATCAACTTGCGACTCAATAGACTTCACTTCCTTGGTAACGGCGTTCGTGAGCATGTCTTGGTGAGCAGTCACCGCTGACTTGATGTGCTCGCCAAGCTCGGTCGTCGACATCGCGCCCGAGGGTTCTTTGATCTCGGCCAAAACTGCATCGAGATGGCTATCGGCAATCCCTGAACGCTTTAAAACATCGCGTAGCGTATCGTCGACCCACTTCTCGTTAGCCGCGCGCTGTGTATGCGGTGGCCCTACGATGCGGCGGGACAGCTCCTCGATGCGCTGCAAGCGCTTCATATCAGGGAGCGTCGAGCTCAAAGGCGGAATAGCGCCCTCGCCGACGACCTCTCGTGTTAGCGCTTCGGTCTTTGGTGTCGTTCCCGTAAACCATCGGCGTGCACCGGTGGCTGCTTTGCCTACGGCCTTCACAACTGGTTCTGCCACTTTACCGATGACTCGTCCGCCAGCCTCACCAGTCGCGCTCTCGACGGCAGTTCTATTGAGCGCTTCGACATACTGTCCGGGTGTTTTTTTGTAGCGCCCCATAGCCATCTTCGACCCTTCGATGAGGGTTTTACCGGCAACCCCGCCGATCACAGCGCCGCCGATGGCACCGATGGGCGCGGTGAATTCGGCGAATGGCCCGCCCGCTAAGCCAAGCTCTGCGCCTTCCGCGGCGCCAATCATCATCCCTCCGATGACCGGAGAATCGGCGGCGATCTTGGCGGCGGCACCAGGTTCTTTTGCTTTCTTTTTCCCCTTGCCGTAGGTGCCTTCTAGGTAAGCGTCAATTTCTTCTTGGTTGCCATCGGCGCTGGCAATTGCCACCTCATCCAAGAAAGTTAGACGACGCGATGTGTCGTGCTGCTCTTGCCAACGGCGGGCTGCTTCTGGATCACTGCGACGTTGCGTACGATCGATGATCGTGCCGCTCGGGGTGGATGTTGGTGCATCCTCTGGAGTGGCCGTAGACGGATCGAAGCTCGACTCGTCAGGTTTTGCGGTCGACGGGTCGAATGGCATTACTTCGACTCCCACTCGCCGTTACCCTTGTAGACTGCTTTTTTTCCGTTCGCATCTTTGTAGGTCTTGCCGACCTCGTATTTATAGACAGTGCTCTGCTTGCTCAAAATGTCCCGCAAAGTTTGTAGTTTCTCGCGCGCTACAGCTCCAGTCGCCCCAGCCTTCAACGTGTTGAATGCTTCCTCGAGATGCGCTTGCTGGTCCTTGCGCAGCTGCCCCTTGATCGACATCGCCTGCGGCAAGATCGCCATCAGTGAGTCCATCCCGGATTGGTATTTGTGTGCCGGAATGTCTGCGGAGTCGGTGAAAATAGTTTCACCCACCTCGCCCATCCGGCGGACAAATCCACCGGCGCCAGTCACCATACTGTGTTCATCCTGAATGGCCAGTAAGTCATCGATCTGCCGCAACGAATCCTCGATCGCCTGCTGCTGCTTTTGTGCGCCAGCCGCATTCTCCTGCTTCGTGCGATACGTATCGGCGCGCTGCTGCTGAATATCCGCAAGCTGCTGGCGAACGTCCATCATGTCACGATGGTTCTGCGCCTGCTCCGCGAGCTTATCGAGTTGCAGTTGGATATTTTGCTGCGTCTTAAAATTGGAGATGAGATTCTGCTCTTGCTGCGTGATGTCTCCGATCGCATCGTGCGCAGCCTTCGCCGCAAGTTGTGCTGCGTCCGCGCGCCCCTTGTATGCATCGAGGCGTTGATCGTAGATACGCTGCATGAGCGCCATACGATCTCGTTGCTGCTCGTAATTGGTTCGAAAGTCCTTGTAGGCGTCCTCGTATTGCTGGCGAGAACCGGCCGTCAATCCATTCATCATGCCAGTCATCCCGGAGAGCATCGCCATTCCGCTTGAGCGAGTCAGTTGCCCGCCGATCGCCGTGAGGATCATGAGCATCGGCGCGCCCTTCATCACTTCCTGCATGTGATTGACGGGAGGACTTGCGCCCTCGAGAGCATTGAGATGCTTCTCTTCCTCGTCCGCAAACTCAAGTTCCTTATCTGCGGCTTGACGCCGCCTCGTCACCGCCTCATCCGTTGCCGCGTCGCGCTTAGCAACATATGCCTTACGCTCGGTCTCGAGCTCCGAGAGATCGGGCGGCTCAACGGGTGGAGAGAGCTGATCTTGAAGCGCGTTCATGGACCAAGTCCGTAGAGATTGATGTCACCGATTTGTGGTTCTGTCGTGCCCTGGCTGCCTTGCCCCTGGGATTGCGACCCGATCTGCCGACCGCTTTGATTGACGGCGTCGGTCGATTGTCGCAGATGCTGCGTGAGGGTATTCCAGTAATTCGGATCGGCTGCGGCATCGCGCTGCATCGTTGCCCACATCTGGTCGGCCTGCGCGCGCGTGAATTGTTTGGCGTCGACACCATCTTGCAGCCACTGATAGGCGTTGCTTGGCGTCACTCCGCCCAGCATCTGATTCCAATCGCGCGTGACGTTCCCCTGTGGATTTCCTGCGGTCCACTTCCCGATGGCATCCGCAAATCCGTACGCAATCAAGGCAGCGACAGCAATCGGCCCACCCGTTGCAATCGCATTACCAATCGCCTCGCTAGTACTGCCAGCAGAGAGCACGCCTGGGGCTTCCGGAGCGGCTGCCGCGCCACCTCCGACCACCGCAGTCGGGCCAGCTCCACCGGTTGCTCCGGTGAGCCCCTCAACGGAAATACTTCCAGCCGGAACACCGCCACCGAGTGCGCCTCCGATTCCACCGCCGATCCCAATCGGTATGGTTGATGGCAATGATCCGGTTGCTCCTGGCTCAACCGACACCGACCCATCCGGAGTCGGAGCGCCTCCTGGAACGCCTGAAATTCCGGCTCCGGCTCCAATTCCACCCACTGCTCCGGCGACATCTGCGGCCGTACTGCCAGCTCCGCCAGCGCCTCCGAGCCAATCTCCGATCGCGCCGCCAGCCTTATTTAAAAGCCCTCCTGCCGCGCCCAAGATGCCTCCGCCACCAGCGGCTCCGCCAGCCTTGTTTCCCGCTTGCCCAGCGGCCTGATACGCATAGGCTTGAGCCAGAGACCCCAAGAATTCTTGCACTGTCTTAGCGTATTGCTGGTCGGCCTGCATTGCGGTATTCACGGCCCCCATGAGGAAGGGTTGCGCGGCGCCGAGCAGCGAAATAGAGTCCTTCATGTTCTGGTCGATGAATTGCCCCGTCATCTCCATCGCCTGACGCTGGATTTGTTGCGTTTGCCCGGCCAACACGGTTGAGTCGACCATGCCGTTTTGTGACAGGATTTGCTTCACCTGCTGATCGGAGCTCGAGATGAAGTCCTGAATTTGCGCCGACTGCCAGGGCATGAGCGTGCCTGTTTGGTAACGCTGTAGCGCGCCGGTCGCGGCGTCATAGAACGGCTGTCCTTCCTTCTGAAGTGTTGCTCCGTACTGCTTGGTCTCATCGCGAGCCTTGCCGGCTTCGTACAGGCCAAGTGCGCCGATGCCGCCGTAAACTCCGAGATTGGCAAGGCCGCTGCCCCCGCCAAAAAGACTCGACAATCCGCTACCGATGGATCCTAGATTGAGTCCACCTCCAGGAGACGCGCCTGGGGTCGAGCTGGTATCTGGAGGCGCATCGGGATAGAGATTCCCTGGTGCGCTTGGGTCTCCGGGATACCCCGGATTCGTAGGATCGAATCCGGGAATGTCGTAGGTGTCGGTTACGGTCGACCCCGGCGATTCGTCCGTCACCGCGCCCTGCGATGGGTCGCTTCCCCACCACCCACCGCCGTAAGTCGGATCTGTGATGTCGGTTGCCATTAGGTAAGTCCTAGCGCCTGGTCGAGTTGACTGTGCAGGTCATTGTGCGCCTGCATCCAACGATAGAATACCCCTTCATCCTCAAGTGATGGTACATCGACGATCGATGGCGGAGTGAGTCCGACTGCCGGAGTCAGGAGCGCGTTGTAGAACGCGACGTGTTGCAAGCGATGGCGCGAGAGCCAATCCTCGTCGATCGGGCCTGACAAATCCGTAAATCCTATGACGTTTCCGGTTACTTGGCTCAAATTGAAGTGCACCTCGTTGTGGTCCTGAAGAAAGTAGGCCATCGAGAGCTGATCGCCGAATGTGGGGGAGCTGAAAATAATCAAGGCGCACAGACTGGATGCAAAAGAGTCTTGGCATTGTTGCTCACGATAATCCCTGTATTCGTGATTGAAACCATCTCCCAAATGCGTGTCGGCCATGGATTGTCGAAGTGATCGGAAAGAAGTTTCGTTACCCCCAAATGCAATGATCCCCAACCGACAGCCCACGCGGCCAACTGCGTGGTCGTTGGATGACCCGGAAGAATTCCATACGTACCTTGTTCGTGAAAACATTCCGGCCGCTGCACAGGACCGCGATAGGTTTGAATTGCGTCAGTGATATTTAACGCTTGCCACGCGCTTTCTTCTGCTTTCGTTTCAGTAGAGAACGAGGCGCAGCCGCTACTCGTTATGGAAACTAGAACTAGTAAAATAGATCTCATTTAAAAACCCTTACTTTGTAAGTTGCCGACGCTGGGTCGATTGCGCCAGCCGTTACGTTGTACCATCCGTACGACACAGTATCTGCTGAGCTCACTTGCGCGTAAGGAATAAGTCCATTTACGGCGCCTAGTGTAGTTCCAAAAGCGACAGGATCGCCAACCGATGCACCGGTGACTGTCATGGTTGTCGTGGCGAGACTATTCGCCGAAATGCTCGAAAAATCAAATGTGGCAGAGCCTGATAGAGCCTTAGCAACTTCAGTCCCATTCGACTGTACGGCAGTCGCCTTTAGATTGATTGCAGAGCCATCGCCAGCGATCCGGATTCTCTCTGTTCCTCCAGAAGCAATGGATAGCGGTACACTGCCAGTATTGCCAACGTATGCATGCTCAGTAGATGGTCCACCAGTAAAAACGGTTCCAGAAAATCCAGTGCCGGTGATGCCAACATAGAGAGCATCGGCATTGTTCAGGAATCTGATATCAGATTGCGCTCCGGTGCCGGTGTTGACATTGTTGAATTGCTGCCGGAACGCTGCGTTTGTGCTTAGAGCAAAAACATTGCTGGCGTTTAGCAGCGGTACATTCGCCGACAGTTGACTGTCCGCAATCGTCACCGAGCCAGGGAATCTCGCGTCTGTATAGAGCACAAGCTTACCAAGCGTTGTGCTGTACACGAGGAGAGCAAACTTATTGGCCGCCAGCTGTCCAGCGACGAGCGCGGTTCCATCTTGATTGACAACAGAGACGCTGCCTTGTCCGGCAATGTTCGCGACCGTGGGTCCGGTGTTCGTCACCGCAATCTTGACGGCAATCGTCACCCCATCGCTGTATGTATAGGTGAGCGGACCCGGAATCGAAACGACGATGGAATTGACTGCGCCGCTATCGACAAAGACCGGTGTGTACTGCGAGATAGAATTGATGAGGCCGGCAAGCTGTGCGAAAGATCCATCAAGCAGCGAGGCTGGTTGATTTCCAGACGTCAGGTTGTTGTAGATAGGAGAAATCGTCACGCCGGTTGTCATGGTTAGTACCTCGGTCCGAGCTTGTATTCAATGTGAGCGGCAACGAGCTGATAGGCAAGTCCCGCGGTAGTTTGGACGGTGAGTCCGACATACTTACCAAAGGCGCTCGCGTCTCCTGGATTTAGGATATACCCGGAGACCACAAAGTTGATTGCTTGATTCAAGTTGTTCACGAACTGGATCACGCCGCCAATATTGTTGATGAAAACGATGGCCGCGTTCGGCGTTGCATTGAGCGTCGCCTGTGTTGCCTGGCTGTCTATCGTCGCCGTCAGTGTTCCACTTGGATTTAGGGATACGTACTCGATCGCTGCGGCGAACACCTCCTTATCGAGCAGCGAGTCCTCCATGGGCCAAAGAGCCGTCTTCCAAATCGTCGCGGCGTGCGTCGTCGTGTCGCTGAAGAACTTGTAGAGCTTATTGCCGATCATGCCGTACATCGTCGGCGAGGCGCTAAAGAGCGCCCACTCGATAAACGTTACGGCCGTTCCCATGTTTCCAAAAAACCATTTGCCATCGAAAAAGATAGCGAGCACGGTGCGAAGCCCCAAATTAGGGCCTTGCGTGGGGCTCGTATCATTCCACTTGATACAGAACGCGGCGCAGAGAATGTTATTGAGCTGCACGCTGCCGCCCGAGATGCCCTGCGTGAAGTCGAGATTCTGCCACGTGCCGTCGATGTCGGCAGAAACACGAACCGCATTCGTGCCGTCGAGCTTATAAACTCCGTAGCGCGTCGCGAACATGAGCGAACGCCCCCACACGAACACCGAGAGCGGCTGATCGGTGCCGACAATCGCGTGGATATTTAAATTCGTGAACACCGGTGCCGGAGGGCTCGCACCGCTTGGAATACGCACATCAGAGATGACGTTGATACTTGAGATGCCCCAAAAGTAGAGATAGCCATTGGCGGCAAAGAGTCGTGTGACCTTGGAGCGCAATGTCGGGTCGGTGAGGTTGACGCTACTAGCGCCGCTTGCAACCACAAAGGCCGCAGCGGTGTAGTCATCGACGATCGAAATAGTCAGCACGCGGCCCTGCACAATCCACACACGATTTGCATAGACCGCAATGTCATCGCCGCTACTTGGAACGCCAGCGCCGGTGATGATCGCGAATGTCGCGCCGTCCCAATGGTAGTAGCCAGTCGAGTCAATGAAGAGAATTTGCGAATTCTTCCACTGATCGCAGCGGCTATTGGATCCAGAGAGTAGCGTGCCGCCGTCGATACGAGCGCTCGTTCCGGCCTGCACGTTGAACGCAAATACTTTTCCGTTGGTGGCGAAGAGAATGATGTACTCGGTGTTGCCAAGATTCACTGAGCGCCGGTGGTAGATGGTGTCACCGCCGTAGTCGATGATGGCGGCAGAGATGCCGGGCAACGTGTGGGCATTCGCGGCACCGATCGGTTGCAAATTCTCAAGGTAGAAAAAATTATCCTGTGGGATTGAGGTGCGATCGGAGGCGGTATTCATTCCTTTGAATTCGCGAAAGTGTTTCCAGTTGCGCGGGCGCTCAGGCTGCGCTTGCGCGGGATCTTTAGGCAATAAAAATTGTGTCGGGCCTGACATGGTCAATCCACATCGTAGGCACTTGGAATCACACGCGTGATGAAAGTGCGATTCGCAACCTTCACCTCACGCATGTAGAGCCTCATGAAGTACTCTGCCTCGCCTAACTGCTGCTGATTGATTTTCGCCTTGTACGCCGCGTAGTACGGCACAGCCTCAGTGAAGGGCTGCACGAGCACTTCCGTCGTTGAATCCGACACGAGCGGTTGCGGTGTGATCGCGCACTCCCAATCGCTTGTGTACGCCTGCTGCGGCACGGGAGCGATATACACCGCAAGGACGCCCATGCGCGCGAACGCGAACGGAGTTTGCTGGAATTGCTGCAAGGAACGCGTCCACGCATCGAGCTTCGTAAAACTCCAATCGTAGAGCTTGATGCGAAGCGTATTCCAATAGACCGTAATCCCCATGACTTGCACGGTGGTCGATCCGACCGGGTAATTCGCCGCCGCTTGCGTCGTCGCTTGTACTTGGTATTGCTCAGTCCCCTGGGGCAGCGTGATGCCTGTCATGAGCTGGCGAAGGCAGAGCGTGTCGCCCGCGACTTTATTGCGGGCCTCGTTGATCCACTGCGTTAGCTGCGTCTGGCTCCAAAATCGAAAACTCGAATCGTGGAGGTGATACTGCGTCGAGGTGATGTAGTTGGAAAGCGCACCCACCTACTCTCCTAGATGATGTCGTGAAGCGGCTTGTCAATCGGCGGATCGGAGGACTCATCGTCCTCCTCGCCGTCATCAGCTTTGACGGGGGAACCCGCGTCGCTAATAAGCTCAATGGGATCTTGGAAAGAGGCCGACACCTCGGCGAATTGAAAGTCAGCAAGGCGAGCTTGCGCCGCCTTGAATTGCTCGCTATCTCGCATCCAACCGTTGCGAGCAAAAGACTTGACCTTCCCTTCCCGGTCCGCGCCGTAACCAAAAATATGCGCCGCGGCATCGGTAGACATGATGTGCGAAGTTCCTTTGTCGAACTCGTAATCATCGCCGTCGAATCGACCCACGAAAGGCGCCTCGCCCTTATAGGTCACGCGTACGCCATGTGCCACCGTCTGCATGCGAAATCCTCAAGTGATCTGACTGAAGCGGCTGGTACCGGCGCTGCCGTTATTGCAGAGCACGATCTTTTGTCCGACGCCATCAAACCAAAACTGTCCGGAGGTCGACACCGCCGCAAGAGACCGGAACGTCGCACCGGTGACCGATGGGTTGATGAATTGGTTTTGCGGAATGCCTGTGCCATCCGGGTTGTACTGAATGACGGCATTGGCTCCAAGCAGGTAATCGTAGTCTCCTGGTAGGAGCGCATACACCGGATTGAAGTTCGCCGCAGTAACAACTGCCGCCCCAGTCAAGGTCGTGAAGAAAGTGAGCGTCGTTGTGGTCGGCACATCGAGGATGGTCCACGTCACGCCATTGACGGCGGTCACGCCAGTCGCGCCGCTGATCTGAAAATATGGAGACGCAACATTCTGCGAGGGCATGGTGAAGTAGTTCTGCCCATTGATGACGGACTTCACAATGCCGTGCGCGGCATTGAACGTCAGTGTCGCGATGTTGTTTGAGAACGTGAGCAGGCCGCCAGCGCCCAAGGCGATCTGCACGGTCGAGATTGCCCACTCGTTCGCGGTACCCAATGAAGCACTCGGTCCCGGGCTTGTGATGATCGGTAACGAGCCGTTGTAGACGAGCCCTGGGACCGGAATTTTCTGCGTTGACATGAGGCTCTCCGAATTAAACCGTGTCCAAATTAAACCGTGCGGCTCGAGAATCCGCTCACGCGTCCCTGACTCTTTGGCTTCACACAGACAAGCTGTGCAACCGTTAAGAGCACGGCGACGTAGCCCAACACGAAGTTAGACATGAGGCTCTCGAATCCAGAGAACGCGAACGAGGCGGACTCGTGCACGTAGAGGTTCAGGTAGTTCGTGTTCAATAGGTACAGGAGCCCCTCGGGGCAGTACGGGTCCATGTAGATCGGCACGCCCGCGACCATGAGCGCGGAGAACCCCGCCTTGCCGCCGCCTTCGGTGTCCTCGAATCCTGAGTCACCGGGCCTGTGGAAGAATTGCTCGGCACCGATGTAGTCCTCAACCAAGTACTGCCAGGTGCCCGGACCCATGAGACCCAAGGTCGGCATTTCGGCGCCCGACTTCGTCACGCCCACAATGTATTGCGAGACGAGCTTGCGCGTCGGAGGAACCGAGCCGGCCGCGTAGACCTTGCCCTGCCACCATGGATTTGTGGTGCGCGAGAGACCGCCATAGGTGACGAGATTCGTGCCGTCGTCCGCGGCACCAGGCAACCCGATCCACTGCTGCTGGTTCGAGGTGTTGTTAAAGAGCATCGTCGCCATGAAGTCGGCTTGATTATTGGTCGAGTCGACGAGGCGCGCATCGATGAGGGGAATGACGGCGTGATTGAGTTGAAGGATGCCCTCCATCCCTAAAAACTGAATCGGCGTCACGGTGCCGGTCAAATTAAACTCGGCATTGAATGCGCCTTGCGGATTCGTCGGCTGCGCGAACGTACCGGAGTAGTCCATGGTACTGGTCGTCACAAACGGTAATCCTTGCACGGGAGCCGTGACCGAGGACACGCCACCGGTGGCAACTTGCGAGGTTGCAAGGAGCGCCGCGAGTGCTGGAGTTGTGTTGTACGTCTGGACCGTGATCGTGTCCAAGAACGCGCGTCGTGTCACAAACGATAGCTCGGACGCTGTGGCGCCTGCTCCCGGGACAATTCCGCTACCGAAAAGTGGCATGACGATTCTCCGCTATGTTGGTTTATTGCAGTGGCGCACCCGAGGTGCGCGCCCGAACAACTTCATCCACTGCGCTTCGTAACCGATTCTTTTGATAGTCGCGAAGTGCAGTTTGATTGCCGACGAGCTTCTTGACGTCGGGCTTGAGTTCCTGTGGGACGATCGCTGTGGTCGTCGGAGTCGCGAGCGTATTTTGCATGCGCAAAAATTCCGCCGCGGTATCCGGGTCGGCAATTTTTTTGTCGACCATAACCTTTTTAACGTCCTCGAACTTGATGCCGGTCGCCTCGATCCGCGATCTGTCTTTTTCCCACTGATCGTTGACCGCGCGTTCAGCAATCCCGTCCGTCAACTTCTTGATGTCGGCACGCAATGGCTCAACGACATCCTTCTCGATCTGCGCGCGCAGTTCATCTCCGGCGAGCTCAGGGTCTTGAAACTTCGGGTTCAATGATTTGATGAGCTGCTTGGCTTGCTTTCTGATTTTCGGATCATCGCTCGTCAAGGCCGCATGCGAGATGCGCGCGTAACGCAGGCGTTCATCTTCCGAGAGATCTTCAACGGCTGGCATGTGAGTTACCCCGCCGTGTTGCCGGGCTTACGAATGGAGTACTGGTTCTTGCCGAACCCGCCATTGGCTTTGGCGCTTGTGAGACCGCCCAAGCGATCGGCGTAGCGCGGCGGGGACTTCACCACTCCATCCTGCTGCGCATTCGACAGCGGATCGCGTGGACGGGTGTTGCCACGAGGAGCTAAAAAACGATTACCACCTGACATACGAATCTCCTACTGCGGAATCTGCGGCATCGGAACTTGCGGTGGTCCGCCGCCACCGCTCGGCGCGGGTTGCTTACCGTACGACGGAGCGACCGCCTGCTGGAGCTGTTTGATTTCCCCTGGCATCACTTCATCAGTCTTGTCTTCCGTTTTTCCGAAGGTCTTCGCGCACTTTTGCAAGATGTCGAGGATGGCTTTGCCTTCCTCGGTCTCGTAGCCAAATTCTGGGAGTGCGCGCTCGAGTGTTTTGACGGCCATGCGCACCTTCACGAGCGCCTGCTCCTTCATCCCACTCGCCTTTTGCGGCGTCGTCATTGCTGCGGGCGATGGTGATCCACCAGCTTGTTGCGCGGGAAGAGTTGCCTTGACGTCTTGTGCGGTTGCAGCCATTCGCGCGCGAGAATGCGGCGAAAATACAACAGTGTCAAGGTCTCGCTACAACGAAAAGAGCCGCCCGAAGGCGGCTCTTGGGGTATCGCGTCTTATCGACGACGACTCTTACGTCCCCGACGTCCACGTCTTGCCATGGCGGTACTCTCCGATTTGCGTTCCCCTATCTACCCTGTGCTGCGAGCGGTACGAAGCAGCGCAGAGACTTTGGATGGATCGCCGCCGCCTTTGCCCGCTTGCATCAAGAGCTTTGCATTCTCTTGTTGCTCACGAGCTTGAGCGGCGCGCGCTTCACCCGGCTCGATAATATCACGCAGTTCCTGCTTGAGAACAGGGAGGTTTGGCGCCCCGATCATCTCAAGATACCGCTCACGGGTAATGGCTTTGGCTTTGAAGGCCCGATCGGCCACGTCCTTTTGATCCTCGACGAATACGGGACTGTTGCTATGCGCATCGACTTTCGCCGTGAAATCCTCGGTGAATTGCGCGCACAAGAAGTGCTCGCCGTCCTTGTCGACGTAGTTCTTCTTATCGAACATGCGGCGCAAATTGACGAGCTTGGTGGCGAGGTCATCGAGACTGTCTTCAATCAAAAGTGCGCGATTCTTCACCCGCGACCCACCCACCTGCACTACCGAGCGGTTATGCACATCGGAGCGCACTCCGGGTGTCCCTAACCCACGCATTGCAGGCGGTAGCCCAGAGAGCTCATCAAACATCTGATCGAGCTCATGCCGCCACTCGCCCACATTGGTCGGCTGCTCGGTCTCGTGGATGGTCATCGACGATCCGGGCGTGTCGCTCGTTACAATTCCACCCTTCAAATCCCAGGCATCGGCAAGCTCGTTACTATCGAACGTAAATCCAATGGCCGACTTCGGTGGATTCGCCGCGCGGCGCAATCGCTTCTCCGTTCTCTCGATCTCCTCGTTGTATTTCTTCTGCATGCTCAAGAGCATCTCGACTTCCGATTGCCCGAAGAAATAGTTATGCATGGGACGGGGACGGATCGGCGTGAATGGGTGCTCACCGTCCATGTACATGCGCTTATCGGTGCTCTTATCGTGCGCCGGACGGTCGTACACGAGTACCCCAGGGTCGAGCATGGTGACTACACGGAAGCCCGCGATCTCATCGTCGTAAATCCAAAGCTCCGTGCCCTCGTAGAAGTCCTGCGGCACGATGGGCAGGTACTTATTCCCCTGCGAGAGATCGATATTCACATTCCCGACAATTGGATTGACTTGCGACACAACGATGTTCGATTGACCAGACTCCTCGGTTGAGCGCACCCGCGGGCAGAGCGTCGCGCGAGAGAGAATCTCCTTCGCCATCGGATGTGACGCAAGACGTGCAGTCGCCTCGCTCACCGTCATCTGAAATTTATGGCCCATGGCTTCCTGCTCGTGGATCGACATCACATCCTCGCGATACACGCCAAAGTGATGCGGCTCGATGAGCTTTAAATTCGGGCAATTGCGCCGCCAGTCGGACTTGCCGATCATGGCTCCATAGACCAGCGACCAACGCACCGCCTCACCGAAGATCAAATCCGTGTCGGTGTCGTGCCAGTCGTCCTGCAAAATTTGCAACATGCGATCGGAGCGCTTGGAGTGAATCGGCTCCGCGCTCGCGCCCAACTGAATCGCGAATTTCGTCGTTTCCTGCGCGTACAAAAACGACTTCACCGCATCGATGTGCGCGAAAATCTTGCGGTACTTCTCCGACTCCGTCGTCGTGACATCGTCGATGCCAAGCAAGTACACCTGGCGCATCTTTAAGTAAAACGCGATGCGCTCCTGACGCGATGCAAAGCACACGCGCTCGACGTCGTCGAAAAAGGTCTGGCGCAAGACTGGATCGCTCGGAATTTTCATTCCTTATGCCCCATCGGATCATCCGGTCGATTGAACGTGCGCGTCAGAGCACGCGGACTTGGTAGTTTCCCAATGTTATTCCCCGACGTCCCCGCCATCGCAGGCGGAAGCGCCGCACGATTGAAGGTCGGTCGGCCCTGCGCGTCGTGTCCCGTATTCGGCATGGCGATTGAAATCGGCCCCGCTGGCACCTCCTTCCCCGCAAGCACGCCCTCGCCATTATTAAACCGCATGCGGCCATTCCAGTTTCCGGTGCCGCCCTTCTCCGCCACATACTGGCGCTCATAGCCCTCGAGCTCGGACTTAGCCTTCTGCTGCTCCGGAGTCAAATGCCGCAGGCGAGTCGACGATGCCACAGAACCATTGCGGTTGCTGTAGTTATTGACGCCCATGGTGTGCGCGATGTGTTTTTGCACCTCATCGGCATTAGAAGTTCGGCGCGACTTAAACCCAGGAGCGGTCAAGATGACCCGGCGCGCCGTACCCTTACAACCGTAAGGACAAGCGCCATCCGCGCTCTCAAATTCCCCGTGCGCGGCGCATTCCCATTCTTTCGTAATTGCCATGGACTAGCAGTGCTCCACGTGAAACCCCGACGGCGTGAGCTTGACCGCAAACCGACGGCGAGCCCAAAGCTTCACAAACGCGCATCGCCAGCGATCATCGGCTAGCGATGGTCGCCAGTCAATCACGTACCGATCTGGATAGGCCCCGCTATCATTGAATCCACCCGGAATCACGCGCTTGAACGGCATGGGGCGGATCTCGCCATTGACGATCATCGACAGGCGCAGCGACACCCGCTGCTGCTCACGGCGATTGAGCTTGAGCGTCCGCCACTTAGCATCCGGATCGGTGAACACGGATGCGAGCTCGTATCCCAATGCATGCGCCAAACATAATGGATGCTCAGACCACAACAAGGCAGGCTCAGCGAGCAGACGCAAGATCGTCTCTCTGATCTCAATCGGTCTCACTCGCCCCCCTTCGCCGGGCGCTGCAACTCCCCAGCCCTAATCCCGACCGCCTTCAAGTAATTGGTCAACGCCTTCTGCGCCCCGGTCGGTGGAATGGTACTCGCCGCCCCCGCTTCCGGTGGTCTCCACTTCACCCCCTGCTGGATGAGCCTGCTTCTCACCTGCGCATCCCAACACACCGCCGCAAGCGCCGCCCCCATCACTCTGTCGTCCTTGTCCCGTCCCGACCCCTCCGGCGCCGATCCCTCCTCCTGCTTGATGCCGCGCATCTCGTGCACGAGTCCCTCGGATCTGATGTCCATCATGCCGCGGGCGACGTAGTCCCGAAACGTATACATCGCCCGATTCTTCGTCTGATACGTCGATTGAAATTGCAGCAATCCCGATCCCGACAGTGAGTCGACGCGCCGGTAAATGAATTGGTTGATGCCGCGCATGACATTCCCGAGCTCGGCGCGCGCCGGGTCGGAACTCGAGATAAACCGCATGCGCTTCAAATTATTGATCTCATTCATCACCGCCTGGCCTGGGCCGTTGATCTCGAGAATGACGGCTGCCGGGTAACGAGGCGATGAGTAATACCCCGCGAGGTACGCGAGTATCCACGCGAACGCGTAGGTGTCGATTTGATGGTCGACGAATTCAGCCGCCTGCACCATGCGGTCTCCAAAGCAGCGCCAGATGGAGATCACAAACCGATCGCCCCAGTCTGACGATCCATACGCCGGGTCCGCAGCGATCACATAGGCTCCATCTCCGACCGTCTTCTCCCACACGGTGAGCGTCGCGTAGCGCTCATTGACAACGACGACCTCCGTGTCCTTGAACTCCCCCTTCACCTCGATGCGGTACGTTTCGGGTAGCACCCCCTCGCGCCGCCGCTCACGCAAGCGCTTCATGAGCTCCGTCAACACGGCGCCAGAGAAGAACGCCGAGCCCGACTCGATGAACGCCTCCATCTCGGTGGTCGGATAGTTTTGCTTCATCAGGAGCTCATCCCCCTGCTTCTCCTTCACCTGCCATCGATACCAGGCCCACTGACAGTCATCAATCTCCGACCCATACAATGCCCGCACATCGCGCATGGCGGCGCGCTCATACCGTGTCGGCCGCCCCGTCGCACCCCAATAGACGCGATAGGCATCCGAGTCACGCGACACACGGTAAAGCTCATTGTGATGCCAGCCGATGAACACCGCCGATTGCGTGCGTGCGCGCTTGGCCTCCTGCCACATCTCCTCGAAGTGATTGAAGCCTTGCGCGGTATTGTGTGTCGGAATCATGGTTTTTCCGACCAAGAAGAGATGCGATGGGTGATCGACTGCAATACATTTTGTCGGAACAGAAGCGACCTGAGTTACAGACACTACCTTTAAAAAACGAGATTTTCTCCACGTGTAAACCCTATCGGCAGCGTGAATGTCTGCTTTGCGCCCAAGGTTGAAGACT
>Ga0126383_10000101_pt1 | contig 40300 bp, 63 predicted proteins | sample PanSoiMetPlot_35_FD_96882 | JGI IMG/M metagenome (GOLD analysis project Ga0126383, IMG submission 96882) | Tropical forest soil microbial communities from Panama - MetaG Plot_35 | ecosystem: Environmental > Terrestrial > Soil > Tropical forest > Bulk soil | place: Panama | collected 2016-02-17 | reverse complement strand
GCGGTGTGGATGGCGGTGATGGCAGCGACCACGGCGAGCGGGATGCCACCGCACAGCTCGCGGATCGCGGCGCCCACCCTGGTCACGCCGGCCGGGTCGGCGCCGGCCTGCTGGACGATCTCCACCAGCTGATTGGCCGCGCTCATGACGATCGGGTCCGGGGCGAGCGCAGCCCAGGGCGGCAGCTCGACGGTCGCGCTCGCGCCGGCGCGCACATCGGCGTCCACCTCCTCGGCGGACACTGCCCCGAACCCGACCAGCTTGGAGATCGCGCGGTTGGTCGCGCGGGTTTCGGCGGTCGCCGGCAGGTCGTGCTCGACCTTCTGCGTGCCGCCGTAGCTGCGGAAGCGTGGCTCGTTGATCCCGCAACCACCGGTGCCGTCGCGGTAGCGCCCGGAGGGAGCGATTGCACGCACAACGGCGTGCGCGCGGATGGCCTCGCCCTTCTCGTCACGCTCGATGCTTTCGCTGATGACCTCGGTGCTCAGTTCGTAGGCGGTGGCGATCTTGTCCCACCCGGAGCGCTTGACGAACGAACCTTCCGCGCCGGGCTCGCCGATCCAGTCGTCAGCGCTCAGCCAGGCGCGCGTCGTGCGTTGGTACTGATCCATGACCTCGGCGGCACGGCCAGGGTCGATCGGCAGCAGTGGCTGTGCCACCACCATGTCTGTGGTGCTCATCGGCGGACCTCCCGCTGGGTGTTGGTTACGGCGCGGGCGCTGCCGGGTCCGACTCGTCGTGCCGGCTGTAGAACCAGCCGAGGTCATCGTGGCCGGTGGCGCACGCTATGGCGATCAGTGACTGAGCGCTCGGCAGCTTGCGGCCGTTCTCCCACAGCGAAACCTGCTGACGTTCCATCTCCAGGCGCGGCACCGATTCGCCGGCCAGCTCGCGCGCTTCCTTGACGCGCTCGGCGAGCTGGTGCTGGGTGAGCCCGACCTGTTCGCGGGCCAGCCTGACGTTGTCGCCGACCAGCTCGCGGATGAACTGGTCAGCCGAAGCTTTCCTAGTCATCGGGAACGGCGTTGGGGGATTGACGGCGGTGGCTGCTTGGCTCATCACGGTTGGTGATTAGCCTGCCAGCCGACCCACCTGCTAGTAAAGTGGCCCGTTGGTCCGCCGGGCCACCTCCGACCCGCACTTTGCGAGTGATTACGTTGCCGGCGTTGCAAGGTTTGAGGCGCTTTGCGCAGGGTCGCGGAGGTGCCCGACGAACTCCGATGCCGTAGGCTTGCGCCGTTACCCAACACTCAGATAGGAGGCCAACATGGCACCCGACGTGACCAGCCCCGCCGCCTCGGCGGCAGCCGGCGCCAACGGCGGCACCACCGAGCTTGATGCCCAGTTGCTCAAGCTGCTGCGCAAGGAGGTCGCAGCGCGCCGTGCGCGCCACGACGAACTAGTGACCGAGCTGGAGGAGCTGCGCCCGGAGTTGAAACGGTACGAGCGCGTGCTGGCGCAGCTCAGCGGCGAGCCGACGACGACCGGCAAGAAGCGAGGCCGGCCGAAGGGCACCGGCCACTACACGAAAGGCAAGGGCATCGGCGACGAGCGCTTGGAAGCGATCCGCCAGGCGGTGCTGCACTACGCGCGTGACCACGACGAGTTTGCCCAGGTGGACATCCGCGCGTTCGCCGGCGACGGCGTGACGGGCGGCGGCTCGGGGATCATGACGATGGCGTTCGAGAAGCTGCGCCAGGAGGGCACGATCCGGTTCGCGCGCCAGGAGGGCAACCGCAAGATGTTCCGGCTCACCCGCCAGGCCGCGCGTGAGGTGGACAGCGCATGAGCCCGGCGAGGGACAACGGCAAGGGCGACACCTCGCGCGGGCTCGACCTCACCATCTGGGGGATCAGCGACACCGAGCTGCTGGCCGTCGTGGACGATCTCGCCGATGAGAACGGCTGGAGCAGCACGCGCGATGTGCGCCTGCAGCTCGGCGAGAACGTCGAGGAGGTCGGCCACCGCTCAGGCTTCGGCCCGCGCCTCGGCTGGATGCGCCGCTACGGGTGGCTGGAACGCTCGCCCGAAACCGGCGCCTGGCGTCTGACGGCGATGGGCCACGCCATCCTCGACAACCCGGAGCTGTCGCGCGCCGTGGAGAATGCGCTGGACAAGCTCAACCCAGCGCAGAGGGTTCGCCTAGCTCGGGAGATAGGCGAGTCCGGGGCGAGCGCGCCGCAGGAGGTCCGCGCAGCGCTGCGCCGACAGTGGCAGCGCTCGATGGGCCGCTAACGGGAGGAGGCACACGAAAGGCCGGCTGTTGCGCTTGGCGGCAGCCGGCCTTTCACTTCCTTGACCGTTCGAGTCCTAGGCGAACGTCAGCGAACGTACCAGCTCAGGGTGCCGCCTTCCTGCCCGCACAGATCGGTGCAGTTGATCGCATCGCGGGCGCCGGGATTGAGATCGAACGTGCGACCGTCCACGAACGGGCCACGGTCCTCGACATAGGCCACCTCGCAGGCGCCACGGAAGCACAGATGCACCGCCTGGCCGCAGCCGAGCGTGCGCGAGGCGAGCCCGCGCAGATAGTGCATGCCGCAGGCGGTGCCGCCGCTGTCATCGAACCAGCTGGCGACCGCCGTTGACCACGGATGGTGTCGTTCCAGATAGCGCACCCGCCAGTCGCGGTACAGCCGTGCGAGCCAGGCGTCGATGCGGTGATCGCACGCATCCGTGTTGCAGCCGGGATCGTGCGACCTCCTGCGCACCGGGTCGGCCATCGTGGCGATGGCGAGGACAAGAGTCGCGGCGAGCACGACCAGGACGGTGAGCAGGCGCATACGGCCGGCCTCCTTCTGGTGGGGTTCATCGTGGCTCTTTGGGTGGAGGTGAAGCCGCGCGCTAGGCGGCGGCAATGATGAACGGCAGCGCCTTGGTCTGCTCGCCGTCCTGGCGCACCAGCACGTCGTAGGTGCCGGGCGGGCGCCCGCCCACTTTGGCGTCGATCGTGCAGGACAGTTCCGTCGCGCTGCGATAGGCGGTCGCCAGCTCGGTGCCGTCGAACACGATCCGCGCAGCCGGCGTGAAGCCTTCGCCGTGGAGGAGCAGCTGCACCTGCCCGACGCCTTCGATCACGTTCGCGGGCTCCAGGCTGAACAGGAACACGGTCACGCCTTCGGCTTTGTCGATCGCGTCGCCGACATCGCCCGATGGCGGCACGGTCTGCGGCAGACCTTCGGTCTGGCTCGGGACCGGTTCGCCGGCGATGCTGAACAGCACGGCGCCGGGTGTGACCGTCCAGCCTCTCGCCGCCGCTTCGGCGGCGGCATGGTCGGCTGCCTCAAGCAAGAAGGTGACGACGTACTGCACGATCAGGTCTTGATGAGGTAGTTCACGACGGCGAACGGCTGCATGTTGTTGTGCGGGCCGGTGGCGCCGGCGTAGGTGGTCGTCATGTTGCGCCCGCCGTAGACGCCATTGTTCGGCGGGATCGCATCGCTGCTGAGGTTCGAGCCGCCACCGGCGGCGGCGTTCATTTCGTGCGCGTGCGCAGGCATCTCGGCGACGCTGAGCGCGTGCGCCTCCTCGCCGCCTTTGCCGCCGAGCGAGCGCGCGGTCAGCCCTGTCCCGGTGCCCGACCCGACCGGTGCGCGCCCGCGCAGGTCGGGCACATTGAAGGTGGAGGTGCCGTCGCCGGCTCCCCAGGTCGTGCTGATGGCGGCGAACAGCGCGGAGTATTCGGCACGCGGGTAGGCGGCGCCGTCACACAGCAGCCACCCCACCGGCGCCGTGGCGGCGGCGAACGGCATCAGCGAGCCCGGCGGGTTGTACGGGCTGTTCCAGATCGACCCGTCGTCGTACCACATGCGCCGTTCGTCGGTGGCGAAGAACAGTCGCCCCGGTATGGCCGCTGCCGGCCGCGTCGAAAGCGCGCCCTGCAGGTAGATCGCGCTCAGTTCGTCGATCCGTTTGCGCAGCTTGTCGATGTCGGTCGGGACATCGGCCGGGTTGTTTTCGTCCGGACACGGCAGCGCCATGCGCGTTGTTACTGGCAGCTGGCCCACGGCTTCACTCCTTACGGTGGCGGTGCGTTGTAGACGGCTTTATAGGTCGCCCAGGTGCTCTTGACGACGGCGTAGGTGGTGACTCGATCGCGCAGCATGGCGTAGCTCTGGCCGACCCGGACTTCGTAGGTGAGGAGCAGCCCGGCCGGCACCTGCAGCAGCAGTTCACGCCGGATCGCCGCTTCGTTCAGCGTGTCGTGCGTGAACGTGAAGATCGTCAGCGCGTAGGCGTTGCCCAGGGCGCGCTCGATGAAGGCGATGGTGCCGCCCGGAGCCAGGTAGCGCCGCACGGATTCTTCGATCGCGCTCCTGGTGCCGCGCCACAGCCCCGGTGCGCGGCCGTCGATCAGATCGCGCAGCGCCTGCTCCTGCATGCGCCGCGCGTAGCGCACGCCGGCCCACTGCGCGAGCGTGTAGAGGTAGGCAGTCGGGCAGCGCTGCGGATCGGCGAAGGCACTCCAGCCGTCGTTGCCGGCGTCGTCGGCGCGCACCAGCTGCGCGGTTTCCTCCAGGATCAGCGCGAGCGCATCCACGAACAGCGCCAGCGGCCACTGCAGCTGCTCGTCGGCGAAGGCGAGCGGTTCCAGCGCGTCGTAGAGGTCGCCGCCGACCTGCGTGGTCAGCGGCGGTGCGCTCACGGCGTGCCGCCTTCGACGGTGACGGTCATCGTGCCGGCGGTGGGCAGCGTCGTCGGCGAGGCCAGCGCGAAGTCGGCGGCGGTGCCGTTGATCGTGACCGCTTTCACCCGGTCCACGCCGAGGGTGCGGTCGAGCAGCGCGATCAGCTCGTTGAGGTAGATCGTCTGCTGGCGCGGTTTCGCTTCGCCGACCGGCGGGTTGATGACCTCGCCGCCCTCGATGGCCGGCGACATTTCGCCGAGGCGGAAGTTGGCCGGCGACAGGTAGGCGTTCAGCGCCGAGGTGCAGGCGGCTTTCACCTGTTCCATGCTCTGGCCGGCGTAGGCGACGACCGTGGCGGCGATGTTGATCGCGGTGTAGCTCGGGTCGATGACGTGCATCACCCAGTTGACCTCGCGCAAGCCGTCCAGCATCGTTTCGACCTGGCCCTTGATGGTGGTGCCGACCGGCTGCCCGTTTTCGTCGGTGACGATCAACGTGACCGTCCGCGCGTTGGTCCAGGTTTTCGCAACCGAGTCGTACAGGTTCATCGCCACCGCGCGCCCGACGCCGGGGATGAGCTGCATCGCCAGCACGGCGAAGTCCATCGGCAGGATCGGGCGCAGCGCGACCGCTGGGAACAGGTTGGCCAGGCGATCGACATACGCTTCGGGTTCCTCGGCATCGGCACCGCCGCTGGTGGCGATGGGCACCGACACTTTCGCCACCCAGGTGATCGGGTCGAGCATCTGCCCTTCGCCGAGCAGCCCGTTGCCGGCAGCGCCCAGTTCCACGGCCACCACCGGCACGTTCGCGATTTCCGTTTTGCCCGCCGGGATCGTTGCCGGCTGCTGCGTGGTGAACGCAACCAGATCGTTGCCCGAGCGCGCGAGCGCGAACGTGGCGCCGGTGTCGAGCGTGTAGCCGGCGGTGTCGATGGCGGTGAACGTCGCCGAGCCGGTCGCGGCGTTCGGCGGGTGCGGCGGCAGCCCGAGCACGCGCGTGCCGTAGGTGCCGAAGATCGACGCCGGCACGTCGGCGGCGAGCGACCGAATCTCGGCGCCGATCTCGGCGTAGGCTTCGGTCAGCCAGGTGTCCAGGTTGCCGTCGTGCGGCTGCCAGCCCGGCACCCGTTCGACCAGGCGCGCGAACACCTGCGCGGCGATGGCATCCTGGTCGGCCTCGACGCTTGGCGGGTTGTAGCCGCCCTCGCTCGCGGCCAGCGTGGCGTTCGGGTTTTCGACCTCTTCAAGTTCGCCGGGATAGACACTCACGTCAGTTCACCTTCCTGTTCGTCGGCCGGCGCGATCAGCGCACGCACCTGCTGCACCAGCTCATCGGTGGGCGAGGGCGCGGCCGTGACCAGCGCTTCGACGCGCGGCTCCTGGTCGCGCAGCGCCTGCGCGAGCACGGCGCGTGCCATCTCGGCCGAGGCATTGAACTCCAGCTGCGGCCGGCCGAAGGTCGGCAGCGTCGTGCGCTGCCCCTGCACCGTGCGGATGATCGCCTCGGCGCAGGCGCCGATCTCGGTCGCCGACTCCTGCTCGCACTCGCGCGCCGCGAGCCCTCCGGTTTCGGCCGTGGCCCACTGGAACGGCAGCGTGAAGTGCGGTACATCGGTCATCAGTAGCCGATGCTGATCCAGCTCACGCGGAAGGTCTGCGCCTGCGTGGCGTTGTAGATCGTGATGCTGCCCGAGCCCAACGTGAGCGCTCCGGTTGTCGAGCTGTACGGGCCGGCGTAGATACCGCCCACACCGGAGTAAGTGGCATTCGGCTGCGCCGAAGCGATGAACGCGACGTGCGCGGTTGCCCAAGGCGTCGGGAGCGCGAAGTCGATGCTGCCCGGTCCACCTAGCGGGAAGCTAACGGCGGCGTTCGACCCCGCCTGCACCTTCCAGCCGCTGTTCGCGCCGACGAGTTGCAGCACCGCCGACGCTGCCACCGCCGCGCCGGTTTCACCTTTCGGCCCCTGCGGTCCCTGTAAGCCGGCGGGCACAACGCTCATCACGGTGTTGGCCTGACCCACACCGATTCCGCGCGTGCCACCGCTGTTCTGCACACACCACAGTTCGATGTGGTCGCCGGCTTTGCAGAACACGGTGCCGGTGAAGGGCAGCACGATGTGTGTGCCGTTGTAGGACGCGGCCGTGTAGTTAGCGGCGAGCCGTTCAGCGCCGTTGACGAAGATCGTCGCCGTGCAGACGTAGGCTGCTGCGATCACTTCCCAGTAGACGTTCCCGCTGACTAGATACAGACCTTCGCGCGGGCAGACGTACCAGCCGTTCGTCAGGTCAAAGCATTTGCCAGGATCGCGGACAGCGGCGTCGAGCGGAATCTTGGTGCCGGTGCCGGTGGGCACGGTCAGCGCGGCGCTGCGGTAGGCGACCGCCGCCTGCGATTCGCTCGCCGGCACACCCGCCGGGCCTTCTGGCCCAGCCGGTCCCGCTTTGCCTTCCGGCCCGGCCGGTCCCGTCGCGCCTTTCAGCGCGCCGCCCGAGTCCACCTGCACGCCGGTGACCTTGACGATGAAGGCCACCGCGCACCACGGCGGCATCGTGTTGTGCGCGGCGGTGCTGCCGCTGTAGGTCGTGATGAAGTTGGTCCCGCCGTAGACGCCGTTGTTGGGCGGGATCGCGGAGCTGCCGAGGTTCGATCCGGCTGCGGAGCTGGCGTTCATTTCGTGCGCGTGCGCGGGCATCTCGGCGATCGTCAGGGCATGGGTCTCCTCGCCGCCTTTCGCGGCGAGCGCGCGGTTGGTCAGACCGGTGCCCGCGCCCGCGCCGACGATCATGCGCGAGCGCAGGTCGGGGATGTTGAACGTGGTCGAGCCGTCGCCTTGACCCCACGGCGAGGCGGCACTGCCGAGCGCTTCGTACAGCTGCGGGTAGGACGAGCGCAAGAGCGCGCGGCCGTCGGCCAGCATCCAGTTCGTCGGGATCGTCGCGCCCGAGAACGCCTTGACGGTGCCGATCTGGTCGGTGTCGTAGACCGTGCCGACTTTGCCTTCCGGTCCCGTTTCGCCTTTCGGGCCGGTGGCGCCGGTCGGGCCAGCCGGTCCCTGTTTGCCTTCCGGTCCCTGCGGGCCGGTGGCGCCCGTTTCACCTTTCGGCCCTTGCGATCCCGTCGCGCCCGTTTCGCCTTTCGGCCCGGTCGCGCCGGCCGGACCCGTCGCGCCAGTTTCGCCTTTCGGCCCGGCCGGTCCTGTCGGTCCCGCCGGGCCGGGCGGACCTTCTTTGCCCGGCGGACCCGCCACCAGCGCGACGACCGACATGTGCGCGTTGTTCGGCGGCATCGCCACGGAGCTGCCCAGGCGCGTGACGGCGAAGGAGTCCCAGGTGCCTTGATCGACCGCCGGCGCGGTGATCGTGTAGCGGGCGAAGATGGTCGAGTCACCTTCGTCCTGGAGGTAGAACTCATCGCCGGCTTTCAGCGCCGCGAGCAAGCTCGACATGTCGGCGCCCGGATCGGTGGTCTTGCTGATGTTGAGCTGCGTTGCGCCCACCCAGGTGGCCGCGTTCACGCCGACCCGGCCCGAGGCCGGCGCGGTCAGTGCGGTGTCCCAGCGGTAGGTCGCGGTGAAGGCAGCGCCACCGCCGCCGCCGGCACCCGGCCGCAGGCCGATGAGCCACGGCGTGCCGGCCTGCGAGACGATCAGCGACACCTTGTCGCCGACCGCCACCCCGCTGTCGGGCGGCTGGCATGGACCCCAGCGCAGTTCGCGATCGTAGCCGGGCACGACGACATAGGCGCCCTGCGCCGTGACCGCCACCACGGTGGCGTCAACGCACGGCGCGTCACCGAACGGCCGCAGACCGGTCGGCGGGATGAGGAGATCGAGCTGTGTCATCTACAGACCTGGCCAGTGCCGAGGAGTGAAGCCACCGGTGCCGCGCGACTGGTAGCGCAGGCGCGGACCTTCTTTCGGCGCGCCGCCGCTGGTGTCAAACCGCCACGCGCGCCCGATGCCCTTGAGCTGTATCCAGACGTGTTCGGCGTTGGCCCATACGGTGTGAAACCGGCCCGGCCCGGACTGCCCCCAGCCGCCGGCGATTTCACCGGAGCCGCCGACACCCTGGCCGGGACGGAATCCCATGTTGCAGGCGGCGAGCGCGGCGCCAACCGAACCCGAGCAGTCGAACCCGATGCCGGGATCGCGACCGGTGCCACGGTCGGGAGTGCCGCAGTGAGCATGCCCGCCGCCCCACACATAGGGCAGGTGGCGGTTGGAGATCGCTTCGCAGGCGTTGTAGAGCTGCTGCGCCTGCGGCGGGCCGGCGACGGCACCGCCGCCGATGGAGGACGGGCCGAGACGACCTGCGCTCAGCCCGCCGATGTTGACCGACGTGGAGCCCGTAGCCGCCGCCGGCTCGGCGAGCTTCGGCGCCGGGCGGCGCAGCTGTATCTCACTGGTGGCATCGGTGACCGTGCGCCGCACTTCGTACACCAGCCACAGCCCATCGGCCGGTCCCTGGCCGGCGACGCGCACCGCATCGCCCGGCAGCACCGACCAGCGGTGCGCAAGCGCCTGCACCAAGCATTCCGCCGCCGGCTGGCGCGCGTCCTCGGTGTGCGTGATCGCCAGCACGCCGCGTGCGCCTTCGGTGAAGGTGAAGCGCGGCGTCTGGCGTGCCAGCCACTCGTCGGAGACGAACCACAGCATGCCGCCGCGCATGAACCGCTCCCAGTGGACCTCTTCGGCGAGCCGGCCCATGCACGTCCACGAGTCCTCCAGCTGGTTGGCCGAGCCGCGCGAGAATTCATACGGCTGCGTGCGCGTGCTGGAGCTGACCGTGAGCCCGCCGCCGAGGGTGGCGTCCTGAAAGTCCTTGCTGCCCATGATGATCGTGACGTTGTGCCGCGATTCGGGCAGCCATTTGGCCGGCGCCGTCCGGTACTGTTCGGCCGGCTGCTGCGTGCGCCACGATGCCTCGATCACGTTCTTGCCCTGGCGGCAGTAGTTCAGGTAAGGCGTGAGGAAAGCCGTGCAGGCGTGGGTCACGTTCGTGACCTGCGCGTAGTTGCCCCACGCGCCCACGCTCGGGCGCTGCTGGAACACGCCGGCCGAGTCGCGGTCGCCGCCCTTCATGTTCACCGCTTCGGACTCCTGGATCATCGTCGCCAGCGCGCCGGCCATCTGCTCCGAGGAGGCGCCCTTCGTCTTCGCGATCTGGCAGCAGGTGCGCATGTTGGCCGTCTGTTCAGCGCTCGCCCGCGAGCCCTTGACGGTCGGCGAGCCGGGCATCTATTTGCCGCCGCCTTCAACCGGCTGGCGCACGTTCACCTCGGGGATCGAGTAGGGGATGCGCGCCTGTGTCACTTCGGTGATGAGCGAGCGCACGAACTGCGCGCGGGTGACGAGCGCACGCGCCGCCTTCTTCGGCCTGTTGTAGCCGCGCAGCAGATTGACCGCCGACTCCTCGAACGTCAGCTGCACGTTGCGGTCGCCCTTGGCGGTTTTCACCAGCGTGTACTGCACCCCATCCCACACCAGCGTGAGCCCGCCGCGCAGCAGCTTGGAGCGCAGGAAGTCGCCGGTGTAGTCGGCGACGGTGATCTCCAGCGTGGAGGCGCCCTGCATCGTCTGCGTGAGCACCATCGTGGTGACCGCCCGCGCGAGCTGCACCGGGATCGGCCCGCCCTGCAGCACCAGCGAGCCAGGATCGAGGTCCGCCGCCGGCGGGCGCACCACGCCGAGGCGCGCCGGCAGCTTCACCTTCACCGGGTCGATGTGCTTCTTGCTGACCTTCGCCGCTTTGCGTGCCATCAGTGACCCGGCACCAGGATCGTCTTACCGACCCACTTGGCCGGCAGCCGCCAGCCGCGCAGACCCTTGTTCAGCTTCACGATCTCGGGCCAGCGTGAGGACTTGCCGAGGTAGTGCGCCGCCAGCTTCTTGAGGTCGTCGCCCTTCTTGACCTTGATCTTGCGCGGCGCCGCCTTCGCCGGCGGCATCACGCCGATGGTCTGCTCCTCCACGAACTGGAGCAGGTGCAACGTCACCGCCTGGCGCAGCCGGTGGCCGGTCGCCAGGTCGCGGATCGTGTCGCCCCAGTCCAGCGAGCCGATCACCCACGTCACCTCGGTGTGCGGCGCGGCGCCGACCATGCGGATGGGCGACGGCGTGACCGGCGCGCCGCCGGGTGGGCGCGGGCCGGGCGGCGTCGCCATCTCCTCGATGGCCTTGATGTCGGGCTCGACTGATCGGTGCGCGTGGTAGCCATCCAGCAGCAGCTCCAGGTCCATCGCCAGCAGCGTGCGCCCGGCCCACTGCGTGAACGGCTGCCCGCGCGGCACCGCGATTTCTTCCCACTTGCCGAACCCGCCGGTGATGCGTGCGCCGGGCTCGGTGAGCAGCGCCGTCACCTTCGCCGGCCGGGTGAGCGCGAAGATGTGAATGCGATGGCCACCGGCGAGGTGTCCCTGCGGCGCCGGCGGCGGCGCGGGCGGCGTCGGTGCCGGCCGGTGCGGCGCGGTGCGGCGGCGTTTCGGATGACGCTGCGGCGAGGCCGCAGGGTGGTGGCGGGTCGTGCTCACCGGCGCGCCTTCTGGTCGGCCGTGTAGGCGCCCATCGCCAGCGCGATCTGCCGGCCGTCGAGGTACACCGGCACCTGGATCGTGGTCGGCCCGCCGGCGCCGGCGTAGCTCTGGACGAACGGGCTCACGCGGGCACCTTGCGGGAGGTGGACCATCTCCGGTCCCTGCTCGCCGACGATCGCGGCACCGCCGCCGGCCGTGCCCATGTAGAGGCCGGTCTGCCCGCCGAGGAAGTGACCGCCAAACGGGTTGAGGAAGCTCGCCGCCTTGCCCGGCAGGCTGGCCGCTTTTTTCGCCAGGTCGATCATTTTTTCGATCGCTTTCACCACGCCGAGCACGGTGGTTTCCACCGCCTTGAAGGCGCCGCCGAACACGGTGGTGACGACCTTGGCCACGGCTTCGACCACGCTCTTGATCGAGTTGAACGCGCCCGCCACGGCACGCGCGACCGCACGCGCGGCGCCCGTAATCGCATTGAACGCGGCTTCGGCCGTGCGTCGGATCGCACCCCAGTGTTTGATGATCTGAATCACGGCGAAGCCGATCACGCCGGTGAGAATCCCGACCAGCAGCGGCCAATGCGCCTTGATCCAACTCCAGGTCGCGTTCACGCCATCGCGAAACCACTTCACCTTTTGGTAGAGCATCGTGAAGCCGACGCCGAGCGCGACGATGGCCGCGAGCCACGGCGCCACGGTGGCGAGGAAGGCGAGTCCCGCCGTGGTCGCCAGCCACATCGTCGCGATGAACACGATCAGCCCGGCGGTCAACGCCACCACCGCGATGCGGAACGCACCCGATTTCTGCATCAACCCGGCGAAGGCGGCGGTCAGCGGCGCCAGGATTTTCGCCAGCTGGATGAGCACCGGCGCCAGCGCCTGCGCCACGGCGCCCTTGAGCTGCAGCATCCCCATGCTCATCTGCCGCTGCGCGATCACCAGCTTCATCTGTTCCTTGACCGAGCTGTTGGTGACGCCGCTGGCCTTGCCCATCTCACCCACCAGCTCGGCGGTCGCCTTGCGCCCGCGCGAGAGCAGCGGGATCATCGTCTGCGCCTGGCGACCGAACAGCTGCTGCGCGATGGCCGCGCGCTGCGCCGGGTCGCGCATGTGCTGAAAGGCGTCGGCGAGCGCGAGCATCCGATCCTCCGGCTTCATCTTCAGGTACTCGCCGACGTTCACGCCGAGCTTGTGGAACGACTCAATGGCCTTCTTGTTGTGTTCCTGCAGCTTCTCGGTGTTCTTGGCCAGGGTGATGAAGCTCATGTTCACCATGCGCGCCTGGATGCCGCGCTCTTTCGCCAGCGCCACCCAGCCGGCGGCGGTCTTCGCATCCATGCCGGTGATTTTCTGGAGCGCGAAGGTGCTCCTGGCCAGTTCGTTGGTCTGCGTCACCGCGCCTTTGATCCACTGCGCGCCCTTGTAGACCAGGAACCCGGTGGCCAAGCCGCCGAGCGCGCCGCGCATCTGGCGGGTTTTCTTGGTGGCCTCCTCGGTCTGTTTGCCGACCTGCGCCGTGGAATGACTCACCTGCGAGATTTCGGTGGACGCCTGCTTGGCGCCCTCCACCCGCACCAGGATGTTGAGGTTGGTGTCAGCCATCTACTTGAATCGGCGTGCGATCTCGTTGCCGACGTGGGCGGCGTGCGTGCGGATCAGCTGCGCCCGCAGCTCGCCGGCGCGCTCGGTCACGCGCAGCCACAGCGCCCGCTCCACGTCGTCGCCCTCCACGATGCGCGCCACCGGCACGCCGCACAGCGCGGCGACCGCCAGCGTCTCGATCACCTCGGCGGCTAGGGTTCCCCCACGGCTTCGGCGGCGACCTCCTGCGCGCTGCCTTCGGTGAGCCAGCTCTGGTACATCAGGAAGTGCTGCCACACGCGCGACTCGCCCAGCTCGCCGCCGCCGCACAGCGCGACGAGCACGGCGCGGGCGGTGTGCTCGGTGGGCTCCAGTTCGAGCACACCGGCCAGCTCGTCGTCGTAGCGTGCGTCCTGGTCGTGGAACAGCGGCTCCAGCTCGCCGGCCTCGTTGCGACCGAACAGCCCGACCAGCGCCCGCGCGAGCGCGTCGGCTGCCACACCCCAGTCGCCCAACGGGTTGCGCAGCTGCTGCCCGCTCTGTCCGCCGTACACCCGCGCGATCGAGATCGCCTTGTAGCGCCCGACGAGCACGCCGCTGTAGCCGGGGATGTCCAGCTCGACGGTGTTCTCCTGCGCGAGCTGCGCGGCACGCACGCGCACCGCCGCCAGCACCGAGGAGTCGGCGACCGCGCCGGCGCCATTCGGCGCCGGCAGCTCGACCGCCGACATCTCGCGCGTCGGCTGGTCGGTCGCCTGCGAGATGGCGTCGCCGAGGCCACTCATCCGACTGTCCCGGTGGGCACGAACTCCAGGTGCAAGATCGCCGGGTTGCTCGACATCGAGTCGTGGTCCGGCGGTTCGCACTTCTTGAGGATGCCCGAGTACACCAGCGGCCGGCCGAACGGCACCTTGTTCTCGTCCAGCGGCTGTTTGTGGACGGTGACGGTGGCGAGCCCGACCGCCGCGCACAGCGCGTGCTCGATGGCGTTGTCGCGCTCCAGCACGTAGTTGCGCTCCAGCACGATGTTGCCCATCGTCACCCTCCCGCCCAGCGACACCGGCGGTGCCATTCCACCCGGCGAGTACTTCTGTTCTTCGGAGTCCACTTCGCCGCCGGTCATCTTGTCGAACACGCCGAGGTCGCCGATGCCTTCAACCTGCACCGTGACCACCGCCATGTCCAGGCGTGCGCCTGTGGTCATGTCACTTCACCTCCCTTACGCGGCCAAGGCGACCGTGATCGGCACCTTGACGACTTCGATTGAGATCAGCTCGCCGTGCGGTGACATCCGCACGGCCAGCACCGCCTTGAGCGTGCCTTCCGCCAGCGTCGCCGGCGTGTTGACGGCCGGCCCGGTGTTCACGGTGAACGCTTCGGTCGGTTCGTCGCCGTAGAGCGCGCCTTCGTCGTACAATTCCTTGAGCATGCCGGCAAGCATGCCGTTGAACTTGGCGATGGTGTGGCCGCGCCCGTCGAGCTGCGAGAAGATGATTTCCTCGCCGACGGCATCCGATTTCGCGACGATGGCCATGTTGGTGCGCGCGTGGTTCAGCTGCAGCCACGGCGCCCGGACGCCGTTCGGATCGACCAGCGTGCGGAAGGCGTAGGACTCGACCACGCCGTACACCGAGCGCGCGGTGTTGACGCCGGCGAGGAGCAGCGCTTCACGTTCGGGATCGGTGAAGGTGCGATTGAGCCCGGTCGCATAGCGCGACACACCCCACGGCCCGGCGCCGGCCTGGTTCGGGTTGCCGGCCGCATCGTTGCGCGCCTCGATGCCCGCCTGGATCGACGACCACGGCACGACGCGCGAGGTGCCTGGCGCCAGACCGGGGATCGTCGCCCACGGCGCCCACAGCGCACCGTAGCGGTCCTGCACGGTGCCGCGCTGGGTGCCCGCGAGGGTTTTCAGTTCGGCTTCGCTGCCGCCGAGCGGACCGTCGAGCAGCGCGATCCGGTTGACGCCGAGGTCGCTGGTGCCGGCGGCGTGCGCGAGCAGCGGCGCGTGCATTTCGGCGCTGGTCTTGCCCGGCGCGAACACCTGCCCCGGTCCGAGCGACGCCGCGCACGTCGAGAGTGCCGCCGTGAGCGCTGCCGCTTTCGTGACCGGGACCGTGCCGTCCGTGCCGCCTTTCAGCGCGACCGTGCCGGCTTTCGGTTTTTCGGTCGGTTTGCTCACGCCGGCCAGGCGCATGTATGGCCCGGACGCCAGGAACGAGACAAGCGCTTCCGTGGTCGCGAGCGTGAGCGACTTCTGCACGACCGCTGTGCCGATCTTCACTTCGGCGGTGAACGCTTCACCGGCGCCGGCGACGACGAGCGAGAGGTTGTTGCCCCAGGCGCCAGGGTTGGCGGCTTCGAGGTTGCCTTCGCCGGCGACCGTGGTGGCCGATTCTTTCGCCACGACCGCGCCTTCGACCAGGCGCACAAAGTAGGCGGCGCCCAGTCCCTCGTGAAAGGCAGCATCGAGCGCGTCATAGCCGTAGGTGCCGGCCACGCGCGCTCCGAACGTGGCGACGAACTGATCGAGTGAGGTCAGCCGCACCGGTTCGGTGGTCGGTCCCTGTGCGGCCTCGGCGGCGATGAAGGCCACGCCGGTGTCAGTGGGTACACCGGCCGATGGTGCCGATGTCGCCGAGGTGACGACTACACCGGGTCTGGTCATGGTTTGCTCCTGTCTAGTGGTTGTGATTCGACCGTGGCCTCGGTCTTGGAGACTTCGACCCAGGGCACGAACGGCACGGTGGGATCGCCGGGTGGCGCCGCCGCCGGCGGTGGCCCGCCATCGGTGGTCGCGACCTCCCGGCAGTGGACGTTGAAGTTCACGACCGAGGCGCTGTAGGTGCGCGAGCTGGCGAAGTCCAGCTCGTCGTAGGACTCGCCGCGCCAATCGACCTTGCACGGCTGGGAGAGCGCGTGCAGCGGGCGCTGCTGGAGCACCAGCTGGATCGCCCGCGCGTACAACTGCGCACGCCGGCGCGATTCGCGCCCGAGGGCGGCGTCGAACATGACGCCGACACCCAGGGTCCAGTCGCCGCCCAGCACGCCGGTGCCCTCGCGCTGCGTCGCCGCCGGCCCGACGCCGGCCGCGAGCACGATCACGCACGGCAGCTGGTCGCTCAGCAGCTTGTCGAGGATGCGCCCGGTGATCGCCCAACCCTTCGGCACCGGCGTCGAGCCCTTCGTCATGCCGTGCTGCTCCTCGGCGGCGACCAGGTAGCGCGGCAACCATTCCTTGAGCTGCGCCATGACGGCGTCCTCGATGTCGGCGCCGGTGACCATCGGCCCGACTTCGTCGCCGACCGCGATGGGCGCGGTGATCGGGTACCAGCTCGCCGGCTGCGCGCTCACCGCTCGGCCTCCTCGATCAGCTGCGCGAGCAGACCGGTGACGCCGTGCTCGACGTCGGGCGGCATGCCCATGAGCGGACGCGCCGGCATGCGACCGGTGCCGTACTGGTGAAAGCGCGCGTAGGGCACGTCGGTGCCGAAGCGCATCTCCAGTTCGCCCGCCGGCTCGCCGGCGCCCTCGTTGGTCAGCGAGGCGCGCAGCGCGCCGGTGGCGACGAGCAGCTGCGGGTCTGACTTGCGATCGGCTTCCGCCGGCGCCGCCCAGTGAAAGCCGATGGCCGAGCCCTGCGTTGAGTACACCTCCTGCTCGCCACGCGCCAGCATCCGGCGCATGCGTTCCAGCGCCGGGTGCGGGTCGCCCACGCGCGTGGCCAGGCGCTGCAGGTGCGCGGCCAGCTCCGGTGCGTTGCTGGTGAACATCGCTCAGGGATTCGGGTTCGTCGGCGGCGCGAGCACGCCGAGCTTGCCGGCGTAGAAGTCGTGGACGGTGCCCGACCAGGCAACCAGCGAGCCCTGCCCGACACCGGTGGGCTGCCCTTCGGGTCCGGTGCCCGGCAGGTCGCCCAGCACGCACTCGCGCACGCCTTCGAGCAGCGCTTCGTATCGCTTGATGAGGAACTGGTACGGGCTGCGGTCGGTGCGCGCCTGCTCCGGGAAGTAGCTCAGCTCGATCTCGGCGGCGGCGCCGTAGGCGGCGCACAGCTTCGCGGTGTCCGCGCAGCCGGTGCCGATGGCGCCCACCTTCTCGTGCAGCCCGATCACCGCGTGGTCGATGGCTTCCTGCGCCTGCACGGCGGTCGGGCGCGTGGCGGTGGTGAACGTGCCCAGCTCGTTGCCGTTGGAATCCTTCGTGCGCGCCCGGATCAGCGCGGCCACGTCGGCCACGGTCGGTGTGACGTTGGGCGGTTCGGGTGTGCTCATGTTCCGACGTTCACCTGTTCTCGCTGCTGGAGCGGGTCGTAATACGGGTCAAGCTCGGGCTCGACCGTGGGCTCCTGGCGCTCGGCGAGCCAGAGAATGAGCGGTTCCCAGCGGGCATGAAACTTCTGCCAGGCCACCGGGTCGGGCCGACGCAGCCCGAACAGCCACGTCTGGAACTGGACACGCTTCTGCTGCTGTTCGCGGTACAGCTTCGCCCGCTGCTCGCTGTCGGCAGCTTCCTGTTCAGCCAGCGCGGTCACGGTAGGTTGCCGACCGCGACCGCCTGCGGCGCGCCGCGCGAGGTCATCTGGAGCCCGTCCTGCAGCAGCGCCAGCGAACCGACGCCGGTGGGTTCACCGACGGTGCCGACGATGCAGCCGGCGAGCGCCCAGCTGGCAGGACCGCCCGCTTCGGCGCTGGCTTCGGCGAGCAGCGCGACCCGCCGAGGCGCCAGGGTTCGCGGCGGCGTGGTGGTCAGGTTGACGGTGGTGCTGGTCGGGTTGGCGATCAGGTACGAGCGTGCCACGGTGCCTCCTCGATAGAAGTGCGGCGCCGGCTTGGAGCCGGCGCCGCATGTGTCCTACTCCGCTACGCCTTCGACGGTGTAGTCGGTGTCGTCCATCGGCGCGAGCCCGGCCATCGGCCACACGCCGAGGATCAGCGCCTCCTCGTAATCGACGCTCGATTCGGCCGGTGACGCCTTGGGCTGCGCCGGCTCGGCGGCGGCAGGTTTCGCTGCCTGCGGTGTCATGTTCACTTCCCTTCTAGGTCGCCGAGTTGAGGATGCCGAACGGGTACTGGTTGGCGTTGTTCTCGGGCTGCGGGATGTTCGCGACTTCCCACGCAAACCGGCACACCACGCGCATCGCGACCATGTCCTGCTGCGCGAGGTTGTATTCGACTTTGCCTTCGGTGTTGTTGATGACCGCCTGGTCGAGCAGCTTCCAGGTGAAGTCCTGGCGCACGCCGAGGATGCCCTGTGTGAAGTCGCCCAGGATCAGCTCGCACGATTTGGCGGCGGTCGGCCACACGCCGCGCATCGGGTAAGAGATCGGCACGCTGAACACGTTGGTCGGCGCCGGTTCCACCTCGGTGCCAGGGTCCATCGCCGTCAGCTGCTCGCCGGTCGTACCGCGCGCCTGGCGGATCAGACCCTTCATCTTGCGGTGGGCGATCATGCCGTTGACGTCGAAACCCTTTTCCTCGACCAGCTGCATGAGTTTCGAGATGTCGCCGACGACGCCACCTTCGGCGGCGGTCGCGGTCGGCGCGACGCCGGTATTGCCCTTCGCCCCGGCTTCGGTGACGATCGCGGTCGGCCAGCTCGCCGGCTTGTTGGTGCCGAAGAACACCGCCGCGTCGAGCGCGCGACCGATGGCCTCGATGACGAACGGCGTCACCTCTGCCCAGATGTCGAACTCGGCGTCATCCAGCACCTTTTCGGGGATCGGCACGATGCAGGCGATCTCCTCGGCGTTCAGGTACTTGTTCGCCCACTGCTGTTCGGAGGTCTGCTTGAGCCCGGTGTCGCCCGTAACGAAATAGGCGACCGGGAGCGCGGCCATGATCGGCATGCGGTATTGCTGCCGCGACATCGTGATGTGCCGAAACAGCGACAGCGCCGCCGACGCCGTCGGCAGCCGCTTGAGCACTTCCTGTGAGTACTCTTCGGGGATCAGCGCGGACGCATTCGTCCGACTGATGAGACTGTTGTAAGGCATGAGGTTCTGACCCTTCTGAGAGGGCGAGGACCGTGCGGGTGACAGCGCGTCGCGCTGCCTGTCAGCCTCGGCCGGCTGCCTCGCGGATGATCTGGTTCATGTCCACACGTCCGCTCTGACCGCTCGCGCCGGCGCCGCGCCCGATGCCGAGATCGCCGACCGGCGTGCCGGCCTTGATCTCGTCGGCGAGCTTCTGCGCGTCCGCCTTGAGCGTGCGCCGGTCGTCGCCCTGGAGCCGTGGCGCCAGCGACGGCGGCAGCTCCATTTCGTCGGCGACCTCACGCTTGAGATCGAACAGCTGCCGCTGCTGCTGCTCGGCCTCCAGCTCGGCGATGCGCTCGCGCGCCCGGTCCAGGTCGGCGCGGGTGCGCTCGCTCTCGCTCTTGCCGGCGTCCTCCAGCTGAGCCACGCGCCGGCGAGCCTCTGCAAGCTGACGGTCGGCCTCGCGCCGTGCCGCCCGCTCCTTGTCCAGAGCCTCGCGCCCTGCGTCACCCAGGGACGTGTCGGGCCTCGCGCCCTCTGCACTGCCCGCCGGCGGCGTCGTGCCGTCTGCGGTCTGCTGCTGCCCGCCAGGCATCGCGCCCTCGGCGGGATCGGGCTGCGCCGGCGTCGCGCCAGGCGCAGCTGGTTGGTCGTTAGCCACGTTTGCCTCCAGTCGGTGGTGTGGCTGCCGGCGGTTTCGCCGGCGAAGTCGGTGGTGCTCCCGGCGGTGCGCCGGTCGGCGGTTCGCCCTTGACGATCTGCTCGGCCTGCTGCGGCGTGACCGCTGCGGTCACCGTCTCGCGCAGGATCGGCGTCGGTTCCGGCTCGCCTTCCTCGCGCCAGCGTGCGACCTGCTGCGGGCTCGCACCGACGTACTCCCACAGCGCCGGCCGTGGCACGCCGATGCTCGCGAGCTTGACGGCGGCGTCCACCGTCTCGGCCACGATGCGTGACTCGGGATTGGCCCAGATCGTCTCGACGGTCACCACGTCGCCGTGCTGCTTGTCGCCTTCGACCTGGAACGCCAGACGCATCGCCTCCTCCCAGCCCTCGCCGAATGAGAGCTGCTTGCGGCGCACCTTGGCCACCAGCCCCGTCTCGGTCGCCTTCAAGCTCTCGCCGGATGGGAAGGAGCCCATCGCACCGAGCAGGTAGTGCGGCGGCGTACGCGTCTGCGCGGCGATGTGCTGGATGCACATCTCGATCGCGCGAACGTAGGGCGAGAGATCGGCGATGGCGAAGTTGCCGAACCGCGCCTGGTCGGCCTCGACACCCCACACGCGGTCAGCGCCGCCCAGGAAGTTCGGTTGATACTTCTCGCCCGTCTCGGGATTGACCGGAATCTCAACACCGGTCGCCCAGCGCTGCGGGTAGGCGGCGAACTCGCTGGCCACGATCATGTCGGCGCACAGCTTGTTGATGGCGTTCTGCAGCGGGATCACACGCTCGATGTCCGACCGGCCCAGGCGGTTGCCCAGCGTCGGCGCGTTGGCGAGCGGGATCAGCGGCACGACTCCCAGCGGGTTGGTGCCCGAGCCGAGATCGTCTTCCCAGCGGCTGGTCGTTTCGCCGGTGTTGCCGCTGCCTTCGCGCCGCCACCAGCGCACCTCATCCGGCAGGTACAGCGCGCAGTGCTCGACGCCGAACTCATCGGTCCAGCTGCGCAGCCCGGCGAGCCGATGCCGTCCCTGCGCCGGATCGAGCGCGACGATGGCCTTGTCGGCGGGCTCGACCTGCATCGACGCCTGCCCGCCGTCGTCGGCGCCGACGAGCACATAGGTGCAGCCGAGCTTGATCGCATCGGTGTGCGCCATGTCGGCCTCGGCGTCCATCTTGTTGCGCTGCCATATCTCCCACGCCGCTTCGTCGGCGTTCGGGTCTTCGCCGAAGCGGAATCCCTCGACGCGCAACCGCTCGGCGCTGGCGTCCACGACGAGATCGCACCAGTTGTCGGCGAAGTGGCTGAACAGGGTGCCGAACACCTCGCGGTACTGCGCGGTGGAGAAGGCCATGTTGTGTTCGCCCCGGTAGTAGGCGTCGGCCTGGCGGATCGCCGACTGGCGACCCGCCAGCGCCTTCAACAGCGTGTCGCGCCACGCCTCGGGCGCGGTCGCCGGTGTGGTGGTCGTGGTGTCGTTGGCTGCCATCAGTTCCAGCTCATCGGAACCTTGGAGCGGTTGCCGCCGGCGGCGAGCACATCGGCGCGTGCCTCGTAGGCGAGCACCGCTGCCACGGCGGCGTCGATCTTGTGCGGCGAGCCGGCGCGATCCTTGGCCAGCCAGTAGCCGCCACCGCGCGCCTCACGCGTCTGCGCGTTCAGGACGTGGCGGGTGAGCGTGATGTCGCCGGTGTGTTTCAGCCGCTGCGTGGCGACATCGGTGCGGAACCGCTCCACGGCACCCATCATGCGCGTGCGCGCCGTGTCGTAGCGCTGCACCGCCTTGTCGCCGAACTCGCGCGCCCACTGGTCGATCTCTGAGCGCCACAGCGGCGGGTCGAAGTAGCCGCGCATCACCCGGTAGCGCTCCATGACCTCGGCGAGCACTGCATCGACCTCGCCGGCCGGCACCTCCCAGGTGGGCGCGTCGGCTGGTGCCTCCCAGCATGCCAGCAGCGCGACGAGCCCATCCGAGAGACGGCATCCGACAAGCGCGGTCGAGTCGCCGACGCGCGCACCGTCGAACCCGATCGTGATTCGCTCGCCTGGCTCGAACTCCTGCGCCTCGCCGAGCGCGTTCCAGTCCTCGGCGGTGATCCACCACGCCTCGGCGGACACCCACACGCCGCAGGCGAAGCGCGCCCACTGCCACGGCAGCATCGACGGCGAGTCGTGGCGGGCGCGCAGCGCATCCAGCGTCTGCCAGCTCGCCGGGTTGGCGAGCGCGACCACCAGCAGGTCGTCCAGGTCATCCTCCTTGCGCAGCGCCCACTCGTGCATGACGTAGGAGCGGTCGGCGGTGGCGGCGGACGTGTGCGCACCCTCGCGCTCGACCTCGGGCAGCTGCAGCGCGGCGGCGCGCATGGCACCGAGCGGTGACATCTCATGCCCGCCGGCGGTGGAGATCGTAATCATGCGTCCGGAGCGCGGGCCGAGGCCATCGCGGAAGATGCCGTACAGGTCGGCCGAGCGGTGCCGGTGCAGCTCGTCCACCAGCGCCAGCGTCGGGATCACGCCGTCAGCGGTGTCCACGTCGGCAGCGAGCACCCGGATGCGCCCGGAGTCGCCCCGCTTGCGCATCTCGCGGTAGCCGCGCTTCACGTCCACCCACTTGTCCAGCCCCGGCGAACGCCGCACGAACCCAGCGGCCTGGTCGTACAGGATCGTCGCCTGGTCGCGCGAGGCCGCGCCGATCACGCACTCCGCATCCGGCGTCGAGATCAGGTGGAACAGCGCCAGCGCGCCCAGCAGCGTTGACTTGCCGTTCTTCTTCGGCAGCAGCACCAGCGTCTCGGTGGCGCCGTTGAAGTAGTCGGCGAGCATCGACCGCTGGAACTCCTCCAGCGCCATGGCGGTGCCGTCCTCCAGCACCAGATTGCCGCAGAAGCGCCCGAAGGCGGCGAGGTCAGCTGCGTTGTCGGCGTCGCTGCGCAAGCTCGTCCACCTCGGCGAACGGATCGGTGGGATCGTCGGTCACAGTCGGCTCGGGCGCCGGTGCCTCCTCGCGCACACGCACGCTCACCCTGCCCCAGCGCTCCGGGTACTGCCGTTCCAGAATCCAGGCCGCTGCCGCCCAGTGCGAGCGCGCCGCCTTGGCGATCTCGGCAGCCAGCACCGCCTCGCCCTCGGCGTGCGCCTGCTCCATGCGTTCGCGGAAGGTGCGATAGGCGGCATCAGCGGCCTTGCCGGTGCGCCCGCGTGCCATCCACTGCCGGTAGGTGCTGGAGCCGATGCCGACCGCGCGGCAGGCCACGCCGATGTAGTTGCCGGCGCGCAGCAGCGCCACCAGGCGGTCGGCCAGCTCGTCGGTGAGATCGGTCTTGCGTCCGACCCGGCCGAGGTGCGCCACGCAGCGGTCGTGACCGACCAGCGTGCGGTTGCGGCACGGCTTGCCGTTCGCCGTCGGCGCGCCGCACAGCGGCTGCTCGCTCATCGCCAGCACCTCACCAGCGCCGCCGGTGGGAACCACACATAGCGCGTGTGCGGTTTGACCTTGCGCCCGCGCACCTCGGGCCAGAACCAGCGCAGTCGCTCGACCACGGCCAGGTAGATGTCGGTGTTGCGCTCATGGTCGAAGTGCCACTCGAACACCAGCTTGCGCAGCGAGCCGAAGTCCTCCACCTGCGCCAGCAGCTCGATCTCGGCGCCCTCGATGTCGAGCTTGGCGGCATCCATGCCGGTGATGGCATCGGCGAAGGAGACGACCGGCACCTGCATGCCGGCGCCGCGCGGGCGCAGCAGCGAGTGCCGCCACGCCGAGCGCGACAGACCGAGCCGGGCGAAGCCGCCGCGCAGGGCCACGGCCTTCTCCACGACCGCGCCCGGCTGGCCGTTCTCCTCGAGATTTCGCCGCGCCAGATCGGCGTTGTCGGGCTCGGGCTCATATGCCGTCACGACCGCGCCGGCGGCTGCGGCGGTGACCGCGAAGGCGCCGATGTTGGCGCCGGCGTCCAGCCACCGCTCGCCGGGCTCGACCCGGAAGGCGCGGGTGAAGTAGCAGCGCTCGCCGGCGACTTCACGGATCGCGGACAGGTCGCTCGGCACTCCCTCGCGCACCCACCAGTAGAAGCCGGCCTCCTCGATGCGGTGCAGCTGCGTCGGTGCGGTGGCGGTGGCGGTGCTCATGAGGTGGCGAAGCGGGCGCGCTCCCGTTCGGTGCGCCGGCGGGCGCTGATCTTGACCGTGTCGGCTGCCGCCTCGCAGCGCCACATCTGCTGCAGCGAGTAGAACACCACCGAGTAGCGGTAGCCGTCCGGGCGCGAGAGGCGGAACGGCGAGACGCCGTGCAGGATCGCCTGGCCATCGAACATCAGCAGCGAGTGATCGCGCAGCCGGAAGCAGAGGTCGATTTCCGGGCACACCAGGTCGCCGCCGACGCAGGCGTGCTTGAAGACCAGCATGTTCGACCAGCAGTCGGCGAAGTTGCCGGCATCGTAGTGGTAGGGCAGCTGGCTGTTGCTGTTGATGATGCCGCTGGTGAACACGCCGCCCGACAGCCGCCAGTCGGGCAGCACCTCGGCGACGATGCGCTGATGGTCGGCGTAGGTCGCCGGGTTCAGTTCCTCGTAGGCGTCCTCGACCACCTCGGCGAGCGCGGCGATCGTCGCATGCGCCGCCGGCGCCTCGGTCGCCAACCGCGCCGCCCGGCAGGCATCCTCGCCGCGCACGGTCTTCTTGGGCTGGTAGCCGAAGGTGCGAGCGTTGGTGACCATGCCATCGGTGCGCGCCGAGCGCGCGAAGCGGACTGAACGCAGCGCCGCGACCGCCTGCGGCAGCCGGTAGTCCAGCTCCAGGTAGATCGCCGCCGGCCGGTCATCGCCCTCCAGGTACACCACGCACGGCTCGGCGACGATGCGCCCGACGTGGCGCGCGTCGGCGAAGGAGCCACGAAAGGCGCCGGCGTCCACCTTGGTGCGCGTGAGGTCAAGCCGCCGCACCGAACACCAGCTGCTGGATCACGGCCGAGTAGGAGTCCACGTCGAACTTGACGGCGAGCGCATCGAGCGCGGCAACCATCGACTCGTAGGTGGCCTGGTCGTAGGACAGGATGAAGCGGAACACCTCGGCCTCGCCGGTGGCGTAGGGCAGTCCGGTCGGCACTTTCTCGCGGCCGGCCGTCTCCAGCGTCGCCGGCTCCAGGTAGGCCAGCAGCGAGTCCACGTCGGCGCGGGTGTAGCCGATGCCCAGCAGCTCGTCGTCGTGGGTGAACTCGGCGAGCAGCGAGGCCAGGGCGGTGTCGTCGTAGATGCCGAGATCGGCCAGCCGGTTGTCGGCCAGCAGGTATGCCTCGACCTCCCGCTCGGCGAGGTCGGAGCGGACGACGGCGATGTGCGACCACTCCTCGGCCACCGCTGCTCGCCAGACGTGATGGCCGGCGACAATCGTGCCATCCGGCAGCGCCAGCAGCGGGCGCTGCTGGCCGAACCGCACCAGCGAGGCGCGGATGTCCTCGACCACACCGCGCCGAGGGTTGCGCGGATGCGGGCGCAGCTCGTCCACGGCCACCAGCAGCTCGCGCAGCTGCTCGTTGCCGGTCCAGGCGGCGGTGTCGGTGTCGGTGGTGGTCGTGTTCACGGCTGGATGGTCGGGATGGGCGCCCTCGGCGCCCGCTCAGATTTGCGTCGCGCTCGGGCGGGGCGATTTTCGGCGGTTTTTTTCGCGGCCAGCGTCTCCTCGCGGCCAAGACGCGCCGCGCCGCGACACCACCCCAGGTGCTGGCCAGGCCGGTGCGCGTCGGCAAGGCACTGCCGACACATCGCAGTGCCGGCTTCGCACGCCGGCCGAGGCGAGCGCGGTGCTAGTCGCGGCGCAGCGTGTCGTGCGCGCGACCGTGGCACGCACGACACAGCACGGTCAGGTTGCTCAGGTCGTGCGCAGCGGCACCGTGCATGCCGCACTCGTCTTGGTGGTGAACCACGAGCGTGCGCTTGCGCTCGCCACAACACTGGCAGCGATGGCCGGCGCGTGCCAGCGCGGCCGTGCGTGTGCGCTGCCAGCTTCGGCCACGGTAGTCGTGACCGGGCATCTCACTCGCACCACACCAGGTACAGCAGCACGCCGGTCAGCGCGAACGTCGAGGCGTCGGCGATGGCGCGTGCGACTTGATCGGTGAAGCCGAGGCCGGTGACGATGCCGGTGTGGTTCACCACCTCGACGGCCAGGCCGGCGAGCACCACGATCAGCAGCGTGTAGCCCACGGCGATGGCCAGCTTGCGGAACTCCTGTGTCCAGTTCATTCGATGCACCCGTAGATCGTTACATGCCCGCCTGGATGGTTGATGACCACCTCGCCGGGCACGAACCCGGTGGGACAGTCCACCACACCGGGCGGACCCTGTGGACCGGTGGGACCGGTCGCGCCGTTGGCCACGTTCACTGTCACCGTCTTCTGCGGTGCCGGTGCGCTGCTCGCCGACACGGCCACGGCAACCAGCGCACCCGAGCCGCCGGCGGCGACGAGCGATGCGCCCATCAGGGCAACGATGTTTCCTCTCACGGTTCGGCTCCCTCACGAGCCCGCTCACGATCCAGTCCCTCACGGAAAGCTGCCAGACGCAGATCGCACGCCTGCTGCTCGTGCACCGACACCTGCTTGATCGTGAAGGTGGAGCCGATGATGGCGGCGAGCGCACTCAGGAAGGCGGTGATCCACTCCCACCACACGGTCACGGCGCCTCCACGTCGTCGCCGTGCTCCTGCTTCTCGCGCGCCATCAGATGCTGACCGCGTGCAATCCAGCCGGCGAAGCCGCCGGCGAGCGTGGCGCCGATGGCCGACAGGGCAGTGATTGCGACCTCGGGGTTGCTCTGTTTCAGCCCGAGCAGACAGATGGCTACGACGACAAGCCACAGCGCGATGCCGCCGCCGATGACGCCGAGCAGGACGTGCGGCTGCCAGCGCCCATGTTCACCATCGAGGTGGGCATCGGCCGGCGTCGGCGGGTGCGGTAGGTCACGCCGAACACTCAAGTCACCGGCGCCGTCCAGGTCGCGCTCCAGGTTTCCGGCCCGACGATCCCGTCAACACCCAGACCCTTCTCACCTTGGAACTGGCGGCACACCTTCGCCGATTCGGGACCGTAGGCGTCATCGACCGAGATCGACCAGCCGCGTGCCGACATCTGACCCTGCCACGTCGAGGTGCCGCTGCCCTGCGTGAAGTCTTTGAGCAGCGTGCCAGGGAACGGCGGCGCCTTACCACTCGGTGCGCTCGGTTCGCTCGGACCCGAGGTGACGGTGCCGCCGGCTTTGCGGATGACGTCATCCATCGGGAAGTTGTTGCCGCAGTCGGAGTGGTTGCCACCCCACGATCCGAGGTCGCGGTGTTGACACACACCGCGCCCGGAGCCCTGCGCCTGCGAGCTGTTCAGCTTCACGATCGGTATGCCGTACTGCTTGGCCTCCTCGGCGATCCACTTGGCGCAGTTGTTCAGCATCTCCTTGTGCTGGTTTTCCCATTCGCTGCGCGACCAGCTGATGAACCCGCACAGCTCGATGCTGACCGCGACCGGGTTGGCGTTGGCCTGCGTCCATGCCTTGTTCGAGCGCTTGACGTATTCACCGATGGTGTTCGGTTTGTCGTCGGCGCCGGCGTGCGATGAGACGCCGGCCGAGGAGCTGCCGAAGAAGCTGCCCAGCGACTCGATCGTGCGTGCACCCTCGGCGGTGTGCAACACGATCAGCCGCACACCGGAGCCGCCGCGACTTGAGTAGTTCGGGCTCGGTATCCATACTCGCTTGAGTGCCATCTCACTCGCCCTCGGGTGCGCCTTGAAGCGGAGTCGGCCCGCGCTGCTCGCCCTCGTCGTGCGGGGCGAGCGCGGCCTGCGAGTCCTCGACCGCTTTCACCAGCTCGTGCGTCACCTCGGCCAGCGCGTCGTGCAGGTTGCTGATCTGTTCATCGGTGATCTGCCCCTCCTGCAAGCCGAGGATTTGCGCGGTGAGCACGGCGATCTGATTGGCCGCCGCCGCGCTTGCCTCCTGCAGCGCCTCCACGTCGGCCTTGATCTGGTCGATCTGCGCCTGGTCTGTCATGCGACTTGACCTCCTTACGGTCGTCGGGTGGCTACTCGGGCTCGGCTGCTGTCTGCTCGCCGGGTTCGGCTTCCTCGTCCTCATCGAATGGGCGACCACGGCGGTGCTCAGCGAGCTTGCGTCGCTCGTCGTCGCGCGGTAGGAAGCGCGCGTCCTCGTCGTCATCGAGCGGGTGATCGTGCGCATCGGACACCACACCCTCGGGCGGTGTGACCGGCTCGACATCGGGCTCGCCGCGCGTCTCGGCGTCGTCGGCGTCGTCGGCCTCGGGCTGCGCCTCCTCGGGTGCATCCTGCGCCGGCTCGGGCGCATCGGGTGCGGCAGGATCAGGCACCGGCTCGCCGGCCGGCTGCTGCTCGGTGGTGTCCATGCGGACCTCCTATTTCTTGCGTGAGGGTTTGACCGGCGAGCGCCGGTTCACATGCGCGGCAACGTGCCGGTAGGAACCAGACGTGCCCTTCTGCGCCGCGCGTGACAAGGCGTTGCGATGCGTGGCCAGACGCGCCTTCTCGCTGATGCCGGCTTTGCGCGCCTGCGCCTTGGTCGGCACCGGGTACTTGCGCTGCGCCGGGTAGGCGAACGCGCTCGCGGGCAGCCGGTTTCGCTGCTTGGCTGTCAGTGCCATGTGGTGCTCCTGGTGTTGCCCGGTGCCGGTCGCGGGCGCAGAACGGCTAGGTGTCCCTGGCCGCAGCGTCGATGATCTTGAGATCGGAAACGGGCTGGACTGAGCGCAGCCTAGCTCGTTGTGCGCGCAAGTGCCAGGGCGCCGCCGAGTGATCGTGATCTCGGAGGATGGACCAGCTGACCGCAGAGTGCCCGGCGGCGCCCTGCGGAGACTACCGCTGCGGCTCGCCGGCGATCAGCTTGTCCAGCCGGTCGAGCTGGCGCCGCAGCACGCGCAGCGCCTTGCTCACATCGACCTGGAACCGCTGCGAGTAAAGCCAGTCGATCTCACGCTGGATCGAGGCGCGGCGCGTCGCCCACTCATCGAGCTGCGCCTGGCGCGCGGTGCGGTGCGCTCTCGCGGTGAGCAGCTGCTGGTAGTCCAGCGGCACGGCCTCGGGCTCATCGCGCATCGCATGGTCCAGTTCATCCGTATAGCCGACACCCAACAGCGGATGCTCACGAGTGGAGTTGCGTGCGAGCAGTCGTGGCGCATCGAGCACGGCCGGCGAACGCTACGGCACACCTCGGATGGTTGGGAGCCCGGCCGGCCTGCGCCTTTCGGTGCAACCAGCGCCGGGCTCCCGGTGGTCACCCAACGATGGGCGCTTCGGTTGACTCGCGAAAGGCACCGTGCGCCCAGGAGACCAGCCCCGCAGCTTACCGGCGATGCCGGCAGGCAGTAGGCTTCGCCGGCACCCAACGGCAAGGAGGTTTGCATGGCCGTCTACCGCATCGTGGAATCGTCGGTCGAGGTGAACACCTACGAGATCGAGGCGGCGAGCGCGGGCGCCGCGCTGGCGAGACTTGAGACTGGCGACGAGCGACCGGTCGAGAACCGGATCAAGGCGAGCGAGATCGAGTCGGTCACGCTCCTGTCGCCGCACGCGGCATGAGCGCGCACGACGAACGGCTGCACGTCGAGCGCAGCGAGAAGGTCGCCGCCGAGGCACGCGCGGCCGGTCTGCGCGTCGCGGGTTTGATCTCCTACGATCTCGGCTGGCGCCCTGGCATCGTGGTCGCGCACCCGCTCAGCGACCGCCTGTTCAACTTCGCCGCCGCCTACGGCTACGTCGTCTCGCCGAACGGTCGGCGCCGTTCGACCATCGAGGTGCCGGGATGATCCGCTACCGCGCCGAGCGCAAAGGCAAGCCGCCGCTGCTGTTCATCGGACTGAGCGATGAGAACGTGACGCGGCTGCGCGCCGGCATGCCGATCCGCATCGCCGCCGACGATCCGGTGGCGCGCGTGGCGACCGAGCTGGTGATCTACCACGGCGCCACCGAGGTCGAGCTGACGCGCGAGCTGGAGCAGCACGGCATCCTGCCGGCCGGCGCCACCGAGAAGGCAGCCGAGGCGATGCGCAACCGAGGCGAGTACCGCGAGCAAGGCGAGGCGCCATGACCGGCGCGTACTTCGCCGCCGGTCCCTGCGCCTTCTGCCAGCGCGTGTTCGGCTTCAACCCGGAGCGCGTGCCGTCGATCCCGATCAACGCCTTCCGCATCGCCGAGATCGTCACGGCCGGCGGCGAGCCACCGCCGCCGGGCGAGCAGGTGCCGGTGTGCGGCGAGTGCATGGCGAAGATCAACCGCCTGCGCGTGGAGGAGGGATTCGACCCGATCCTGATCCTGCCCGGCGCGTATGAGCCGGCCGAGGGGTTTCCGCCGTGAGACTGGCGAGCGTGAAGCCGGGCGACATCGTGCGGGTGGCCGGCGTGCATGCGCTGGTCACCGACCGCCGCCCGCGCCGGGTGCAGGTGCAGTGGCTCGGCGCCGCGCACCAGCGGTCGAGTCGGCGCTGGTGCCAGGCCGGCGAGATCGAAGCGCACTGGCGCCGCGCCGGCGTGCGCGCGAAGGCACCGGCATGAGCGCTGCCGCCTACGACGAGCTGACACTGGCCGTGATCGGCGTGCTCGCACTCGGGCCAGCGATCCCGCGCGAGATCGCCGCGCGACTCGGGAGCGAAGATGCCGTGATCCGCGCGCTCGCGCAGCTCGTCACCGACGATCGGGTGGTGCGCCTGCGCGACGCCTACGCCTGGACCGACCGCTACGCGCTGATCGTGCGATGAGCGAGCCGCTGCGCTTCACCGACGCCGAGCTGCTGGACATCTTCCGCGAGCTGCCGTGGCTGGAGCCGCTGCACATCCACCGCACCGATGGCGCCGAGGGTTGGGCATGCCGCCTGTGCATCGCGCAGAAGGGTTTGCACGGCAGCGAGATCGACCAGCTCGCCGCGACGCGCGAGGCGGTGCGCGAGCACCTGCGCACCGTCCACGGTCTGCCATGAGCACGCCGGCACGCAAGTGGGCGCTGACCAAGATCGACGCCGGCGACTACCTGCTGCCGTCGAACGACAGGCAGACGCTGTGGCGCATCGCTCGCGGCGACGAGCTGGCCGGCGAGGAGAACGAACGGCTGATCTCAGTCTGGCAGGTGTGGCGCTACGCGCACGCCACTGTCGGACCCGGCGCGAGCACTCCCGAGGAGATCGCCGAAGACCTGGAGGACTGGAGCAACTGGACGCTGGAGGCGAGCTGGTGCAAGAGCCGCGCCGAGGCCATCGCCGAGGCGCTGCGGATGGGCGCCTCTGATGAGTAAAGCAACCGGCGACATCGGCCGAGAGATGTCTCAGAATCACCTCATCACCCAACGAACCGAAGGAGGCCACAATGGCCCGCAAGACCAGCAAGACCAGCAAGAAGGCTGCCCCGACCTGGACCGCCGCCGGCACGCGCAAGGCGCTGCCCGAGGCGATCACCGGCCTGACGCCGGCGCAGCTCAAGAAGCACGCCAAGGCGGCGATCTACCACAACCGCAACCGCGCGAGCGGAGCGGTCATCGCGATCCTCGACAACCGCGAGGGCCAGGTGCGCAAGGGCGAGGCGCCGTGGCTGGTCGTGTGTCTGGAGCACGGCACGCTGCTGCCGGCGCAGACGCTGACCGCCGCGACCTTCTACCGCGCACCGGCCGCGCAGTGGTGCCCCGGCTGCAAAGCCGCCGCCGCTGAGCGCGCGAAGGCCACCAGGAAGGCACCGGCGAAGGCCGCTGCCAAGAAGGCGCCGGCGAAGCGGCCGGCGAAAGCCAACGGCGAGGCCAAGGCTGCGCCGGCGCCCGAGGCGCCCGCGCAGGCAGCGTGAGCGCGCTCACGCACCCGGCCGAGTCGCTGCCCTGCCCGTACTGCTCAGCGCAGTGCGGGCAGCGCTGCGTTCACCACACGACCGCCGGCGACGTGCCGGCGAGCGCGGGCTGGGTCCACCCGGAACGGGATCGCGCCTGGCGCCCGGTCGCCGGCGAGCTGCGCCGGGCGGCGGAACGGCTGCACCGCGACCGCTGCCCCACCTGCGGCGACAGTCGCGGCGAGCGGTTCAGCGCGCTGATCGGCGCGCCGGGCTACGGCCACGCCGGCGCGTGCGAGCACTGCGGCGCGAACCTCTGGCGCGCCGGCGCCGGGCAGCCCTGGACCGACGTGCGCAGCATGGACGGTCCGCCCGAGCTGACCGAGGCGGACGTGCGGTAGGGTTCGGCGGCTGCCGCCTCGGAGGGCAGGCAGCGCTCATCTGTCGTTGCAAACGGGAGCCGGCCTTCGGGCCGGCTTTCGTTTGCCCGGCCGGCACCTGAGCGACCCCTGGCAAACGTCCTGCCTGCAGCGCCTCGCTGGCGCCCTGCTGCGCTGCGCGGGCACCAGACGATGGCCCATACAGCCACCCCACCTCGGCGGCTCAGATCGGCTCAGATTGCCGCTAACGGCCGGCCGGCTCCGGTAGGCTTCGCCCTCCGAGCGCGGCGCCTGGCCGGGCGAGATCGCCGAAACTCCAGGCGCCACCGAGGGTTTCAGTAGTCCGTGAACGCGCTACCCTGAACAGGCCAGCGCGTTCGAGGACTAAAGTTTTCCCGCCGATCCGCCGATACGTCCGTAGGACGTATCGGAAGCCACCCAACGAGAAACAGGAGATCACCGTGACCAACCAGAACCAGACACCAGAGCAGAAGCGCTACCAGGACGAACTCGACGCCGCCGCCGCCAAGTGGCAGGGCAGGATCGGCGACCGCACCTGGCGCCGGCAGGACTACCTGGCATACGACCGCGAAGCTGCCGGCCTCAAGCCGACCACCTGCACCGTCGGCCCGGACGCCGTCCACGGCAAGCGCTGCGGCAAGCCGGCCGTCAAGGTCGTCAAGCTCGCCGGCATGTGGGTCGCCGAGTGCGCCGAGCACGCCGCCCCGCGCAGCATCGCCGCCCCGGCCGTCGGCGACGTGGTCCCGGTCCACCGCTGGACCGGCAAGACCTACCGAGGCGTCGTGACCCGGATCACCCGCAGCGGCAAGGTGTTCGCCCGGATCACCTACGACAACGGCAGCACCAAGGAGGTCGAGGTCTGAGTGTCGAATCGGCGCGCCGGCAGGCGCGCCGACTGCGGCCGGGTGGCACCCGCCGCACTGATGAGACAAGCCACCACCCAACGAAACCAGGAGCCAAGAATGACCAACCAGACCGACACCAAGCAGCAGCAGATCGCCCTTCGCACCAACGCCGCCGCTCGCCGGGTCCGCGCCACCTTCCCGGCCGGCACGCGCGTGGAGGGCACCGTGGACCGTGGTGCAACCGGCACCGGCGCCTTCGGCACGGTCGTGCGCCACAACGCCGGCACCGACGCGCTCGGCGGAACCCTGCGGATCAAGTGGGACAACGGCGCCGAGGGTCGCAGCGTGCCGACCGCCGTGCGGAAGGTCGAGGCCAAGCCGACCACCACCACCACCTACTACCTCGGAACCCTGCCGAACGGCGAGCGCGTCACCGTCGAGGCACCCGGCGACGCGCCGAAGCTGCGTTACTCGCAAGCCGCCCACGCGCTGCAGGCGACGCACGGCTGGAGCTGGAGCGAGGCCACCACGCTGCTGGCCGAACTCAAGTTCCCTGGCTACGGCGACGTGCGCGACGAGAACCCGGACGCCGGCGTGATCGTGCACACGCCGACCGCCTACGGCTTCGCCAACCGCAAGAGCGCGCGGCACGACGCCGAGGGCATGCCGGTCGCCGTCAAGCGCCCGGACGGTACGCCTTACGAGTACGACTCGCTGGAGGCAGCGGTCGCCGGCATGCAGGAGTACGCACGCCGGGTCCGCGCGCCGGAGAGCGACTTCGTCGTGGCGCCGATCCAGCGGAGGAGCAACTGAGGCCGAACCCAGCCACAGGCGCCCGGCCTCGGGCGGACGCCTGTGAGTGGACGAGCCTCCACTGCCAACCACCCAACACCGAAGGAGATCACCACCATGACCACCACCAAGAACACCATCAAGCGGATCATCGGCTACATCCGGGTGAGCCGCAAGAACGGCCGCAGCGGACCGTCGTTCATCAGCCCCGAGGTGCAGCGCGAGTCGATCGAAGGCTGGGCGCGGGCGCACGGCCACGACCCGAAGGCCATCGTCTGGGTCGAGGAGATCGACCGCAGCGGCGGCGAAGGCAAGCGGCGCCCGGAGTTTGAGGCGCTGCTGGCGAGCGTGACCGCCGGCGACGTCATCGCCGTCTGGAAGATCAGCCGTTTCGGCCGCTCGCTGATCGAGTCCGCCCTGCGCATCCAGAAGGTCGAGGAGGCCGGCGGCACGGTCGAGTCCGCCACCGAGGGCGCGCAGTCGAAGCTGACGCGCAACATCATGCTGGCCATCGCCGAGGATGAGCTGGAACGGCTCACCGAAACGTGGGCGCTGGCGCAGGAGAAGGCGCTGGCAGCCGGCGTGTGGTTCGGCTGCGTGCCGTTCGGCTACGAGCGTAAGGGCAAGCGCTCGCGCCTGACCGAGCACCCGAAGTGGGGTCGGGTCGTGCGCGAGGCGTTCCGGCTCGCCGGCGTCGAAGGCATCGGCGCCGCGCTGGCCTATCTGCGCGAGGTCGCCCCGCACCGCTACTGGAGCACCGACGCCGTCCGCAAGATGCTGCGCAGCCGGGTGTATCTCGGTGAGGTGTGGATCGGCGGCGACAAGACCGAGCGCGTCGTGGTGAGTGAGGTCGTCGTGGACGGCCACGCGCAGCCGGTCCACCCGGCGCTAACCACGCCGGCCGACTTCGCCGCCGCGCAGACCACGCCTCGGGCGAAGCGTGCCGCCGGCGACTACCTGCTCAGCGGCATCGTCAGCTGCGCCGAGTGCGCCACCGGGCTGGTCGGGCAGCTGCAGCACGTCAACGGGCGCACCTACCGCCGGCTTCGCTGCGCGAACCCGGCGTGCAAGGGCGGCAGCTCGATCAGCGCCGACAAGCTCACCGAACTGGTGCGGGCCGAACTCAAGGCGCTGCTGGCGGACGAGAGCTGGCGCGGTCACTTCGTGCCGGGCGATCTGGACGCGGCGAGCAAGGCGCTGGAGGCGGCTCGCGGAGCGGTCGAACGGCACTGGGACCGCGACGACACGCTGCCCGGCTTCGCGCGTGCGCTGGAGAGCAAGACCGACGCGCTGCACCGCGCGGAAGCGGCGTTCGAGCAGGTCGCCGGCGAAGTCGCGCGTCACGTCGAGCTGCCGACGCCGGCCGAGCTGGACGACGACGCCACCCTGCGCGCCACGCTACTGGCCATCCGGCCGGTCATCCGGGTCGCTCGCGGGCGGGGCGAGATCACCGACCGCCTCACCTGGGACTGGCTCGCGGCCTGCGCGTTCGAGGACGAGCCGAGGGTTGCGGCGGCGTAGGCGCTCCTCGATCGCGCGCAGGGCGCGCTCGCGAATATGGGCCGGCATCGGTGGGGCGATGCCGGCCCGTTTGCGTTCTGGCCGGCGCGGGCTCACAGCGTCACTCCTCGGTCCACCAGCGCCTGCGCGTAGCGCCGGCTCTCAGGATCGGTGCCGGCCAGCTCGGCCACGTCGAGCTCCAGCAGCTTGCTCACCAGCTCGACCACGTCCTCACGCACCCGGAGCGGGCTCAGCTCGCCGGTCAGCCGCAGCCAGCGCCCGGCGTACTCGCCGGTGGCGTCGCGGCTCCAGACCGAGAAGCGCATCTCGTCGTCATGGCCAGGCCGCACGTCGATGCGCCAGTGGTCGGCGTTGACGATCAGCTCGTGCCAGTCGCTCACGGCGCCCTCCGAGGTGGCTCCGCATCGGCCGGCGCCATGACCGACTCGATCCCGCTGTCGTTGGCGCGCGGCGGGTACAGCTGCGCCTGCGCCTCCAGCTCATCCATGCGCCGGATGAGGCGGTCGAGCGGACCCTGCACCTGCACCCGGCTCCAGCCGGCGATGGCCAGCACCAGGAGCAGCATCAGCAGCGCGCCGAAGATCAGCCCGAGGGCGAAGTCAAACACGCCGCCCACCTTGTGCGCCGTTGCACAATCCTGCTACCGCCTTGCTACCGCTGTTCCCGCCTGATCCCGCCCTATACGCGCCCGCGCGCTTCGGTTTCTGTATAGAGAGAGGCGTCTTCGCGCGCCCGCGCGCACGCGCGTGAGCAGACCGGTAGCAGGCGGGATCAGCGGTAGCAGGCGGGATCAGCTTCACGGCTCCTCCACGACCCTGTAGAGCACGGCATGAGCCGTTCGCCGGCGCTGAGCCGGGTCCAGCGGCATCGGCTCGCGCCCGCTCACACGTCGCTGCTCCAGGCCAACCATCGTCATGCGGCCAGGGAACTGCGACGTGCCAAGGCCGGCACCCTTGAAGCGGAACCAGTCGGCCAGCTCGCCGCCGCGCAGGTAGTGGGTGCCGTCGCGCTCATCAGTGATCTCGGCCGGGCTCGCCATCGCGCTGCGGTCGAATGGGTCCCAGCGCTCGCGCAGGCGCAGCGCGTCGATCAACCGAAAGCGCGTCGCGGCCGTGGTCAGCTCGTAGCCGACCACCGGCTCAGTCAGCGCCATGAACTCGCGCAGCGTCTCGGCGTGCGACTCGGCCTCGGTCTGGTAGTGCGAGGTGTGCGCCACCGTGCAAAGCGAGCGCCAGAGGTCGAGCAGCTGCGGGTCTTTCAGGCCGGGCGGTCGGGCGGCGCCCTCGGTCGCGCCGATCACCGCCTTGTGCCATCCGCCGCGCGCCAGCGCGTCGCCGGCGCGGGCGAAGTCGATCACCTGCCCGGTGGAGAGCGCGATCTCCAGGCCATCCACCAGGCGCGTGCCGAACCGACGCACCGCCTTGATCTCGACGGTCGCCGACAGGCCGGCCACCCGCGCGATGTAGGCCAGGTGCTCGGCGGTGGACGCGCCCTCGCGCGGTGGTGCCAGCGACGCCGGCGCGGGCTCGACGCGCTCGGCGTGCTCGGCGTGCTCGGCGCGGTTGCGCTCGCGCGAGGCCATGCGTGTGTGCGCCGCCCACTCGGCGAGCTTCTGGAACTCGTCGGCACGCGCCGGCGGGTCGTGCTCGCAGTTGACTTCGTACTCGCCGCGCAGCAGGTGCGCGAGCGTGGGCACATCGGTGATGCCGCCGCGCAGGAGGCGCACCGCGACATCCTTGAGGTGATCGTGCCGCTCGCCGTGGCCAACCTTGCCCGCGCGCTCGGGCAGCTCGCCGACGCCGGCGCTGACCTTGTCGGCGATCACCGATGCCGGCACCGGTGGCAGCGCGCGACTACGCGGTTCGTTCAGCCAGACGTATTCCTTGCCGTTCGGGTGAATCGACGGCGGCACGACCACATAGCTGCCGACGCTGCGCAGCTCGCCGAAGCCGAGTGAGATGGTGCCGCGCGTCGTGCCGGCGTAGAACAGCTGCTCGCCGCGCCCGGTCGCTGACTCTGGCGTGGCGTCGTTGCGCAGCACAGGCAGCATGAACGCCGCCTGGTGCATGTCGTCTATGTCGAGCACGTCCGGGCCGAACGGCGCGCCGCATGCGACGCCGAGGTTGAAGTCGTCGCCGTAACGGTCCGGCCAGTGGAGGATCGACCGAACGTCGGTCGTCGCGTCCTTCACGCCGTGCGGCGTCAGCGGCGCCTTGCCGTGCGACTTGACCGGCATTACCGGCCAGCCGAAGTCGTTGGCGAGATGCTGACCGGCGGCGACGACGGCTTCGGCCAGGCTCATCGGTTACACCCCAGTGCCCGGTCGGTCGATCTCCGGCCATTCGACCGGCTTGCCGTCGGCTTCGTACTGCGCGAGATGCACCGGGCAGAGCGTTCGCTCATATGGAACGTCCAGCACCTTGCAGATGTCGCGCGGATCGCACCCGTCTTCGCATTCGATGATCGCGCACCCGCACCGACCCGCTTCGACAACGAGCGGGTGGCGCGGTCCGACATAGCTGTGCGCCCCGCCCCGTCCGGTGCGTGTTGGTGCGCGGTGTCTCATCGCACGAACTCAATCGCCCGACGCTTCGCCACGAACGGCTTGTCCTGCGGTCCCTTGACGTGCGGTTCGATCCAGATTTGGCAGTGGCGCTTGAGCTTCGGAAACCACTGCGCACGCCAATGTCCGCGCACCGGCCAGCGGTGCGACCACTCGACACCCTGTCCGTCGTCCTCGCATCGCCGAGCCTTGGCGCGTCGCAGCGTGAGCACCTGCACCGTCTTGATCTCGCGCACGTTCGCCTTGTGCCGCCATATCTGGCGCGCGACCTGCTCCCGCCCCGGCACGACGATCTCCTGCTGCGCCAGCCGCCAGAGCACCTGCATCCAGGCAAAGAACCCACGGAACCCGCTCTCCCACTCGGGGTGGCTCTTGCCCTCGACGGGAGTTATCCGCATCGCGTCGTCGCCGAAACCGATGTCGCCGGCGTAGTGAAGCCAGATCGTGCCGTCCGGCTTCTGGTCCCAGTGCGCCATCAGTAACCCCATGTCGCCGGGGTTGTCGCCTATCTGGGTAACCGCCCAGGAGATCATCCGCATCTCGCCGCTCATCGCGCCGAAGTCGTAGGTCCACGGCTCTGCGAGATAGGCGAACACGTATGGTGCAAACACGTCGTCCAGGTACAGCGCCTCCGAACACGAGAACGACTCGGCGGCGACCGATACCAGGTGGCAGACGTCGCGGCTGATCCACATCGGATCGCCGACGCCGACCGTGCCGAGGGCGGCGTAGATGTTCGCTTTCATCGAGCCGTGTTCCGGCAGCACGAGCGGCGTCGAGCGGTCGAATACCTCGCCCGTCCCGGAGTAGATTCTCGTCGGTGGCGCCTTGTCGGTGCCGAGCCAGAACCCGCTTGCGCGGATATGGTTCTGCACGTCGAGCGCGCGGTCCCAGCCACGTAGGTCGCGAGTCACGGCTGCCCGCCCAGCTTGTCGATGACCTCCTCGACGGCCGCAAGCGGCAGCCCCATGTACTTCGCGATCTTGCGCGCCGGCCAGCCGTTGCGCAGCTTGCGCGCGATGGCGTGCGCGTCGCGGTCGCCGTCGAGCGGGTCGCCGAGCGTGCGTGGAGCCGGCGGTGGCGCTGGAGCAGGCGCAGATAGCGGCGGCTTGCCGGCGCGGGCGCGGGCGCGGCACTCGCGCGCCTCCTGGCTGCGCCGGCGATGCTTGCCACCGCACCAGTGGCAGGTGATCTCGCGGCGCAGGTCGCCGACCTTCTTGGCGCGGGTGCTCACGACGCCAGCTCCAGCTGTCCAGGGATCGGCGCGGCCGGCGCCGGCTCCAGCGGCGTGACCTTCACCCGCACGCGCTCGGGCTCGCCCTCCTCGGCGAAGTGCTTTGACAGCAGCTCCTCGCACACCTGCGCGTCGTCGTGCCAGAGCACGCCGGTCAGCGCGTCCTCGATGGCGCGCGTGAGCTTGAGCAGGTCCGGGCGCACAACATGGCGCGCCGGCGCGGCGGCGCGCACCCGCGCAGCATTGCGCCCGGTGCCGTAGTGGCTGCGCGGCCGGTGAAAGTAGAAGGCCACCGCGAGGCGCACCGGCCCGCGCAGGCAGTCGCCGTCGTGCGCGTCGATGGCGCTCTGCGCCACCGCCGCCTGCCAGCTCTTGGTGCGCGTGGAGTCGTCGGTGACGGCCACGCGCCCGGTGAAGCGCCCGTTGCGGCGGATCGCGAACGCGCGCTTGCTGCCGGCCGTCGCCGGGCGCCCGTAGGCGATGAACTCGAACGCGCTCAAGCGAACACCTCGGCCGGAATCCAGAAGCACGGACAACCACGAAAGCCAGGGCGCCACTCGCCTTTCGCCTTGCCCTCGCCGGCGAGGACGCTGCCGACCACTTCAAGCGTCTGGCCCTCGCGGGTGGCCTCGCCGAAGCGGACGAAATAGAACAGGCGGTCATCCGGGTCGCTCGGGTACAGCAGCAGGTGACCAGGGTTGGCGGTCGTGGTGCGCACCTCGAACGGGCCGACGTCGGGCCGGTCGCGCCCGCGATCAAGCGCCTGCACCGGATGCCAGTACAGGCCGAGGTGCTGCGCCAGCGCCACCTCGCCGATCGCGCCGACCACGTTGGCCTCCCAGCTCTGCGGCACCGCGCCGTGCACTTCGGGCCGGCCATCGCGCTTGGCGAGAATCTGGCGCATGAGCCCGGCCTGCGCGCCAAGGAACACCTGCGACCAGGCCACCTGCTCGCAGACTGGCTCAGGCATGGCCCTGGCCCGGCGGCAGCTGCTCGGCCACCGGCTCGATCGTCACCTTGGGTCCGCGCTGCACCCAGGTGAAGCAAGAGGCGAGGACGTCATGCGAGGCACCGGTCAGCCGTTCGAGCAGCTGGCGCGCCAGCGTGCCGTTGACCTTCACCTCGCGCGTCAGCAGCTCGGCGACCTCGCCGGCCTGCAGCACGCCGGCGTCGATCAGACCCTGCACGGCGCCCTCCAGCTCATCGGCGTCCCATTCGCGCCGCTTGCCGCTGGTCACCGCCAGCTGGTAATCGCCCACGACCGCCTCACGCCGGCCATCGGCTTCAAGGCGTGCGCGCAGCTCCTCCTCGACCGCGCGGCGCCACAGCCGCCTCTCGGTTTCGGCCTGGCGCAGCCGGTAGGCCAGCTCGGCCAGCCGGTCGCTTGGCAGGTCGGCCGGCGAGTCATAGACCTCGCCGGTGCGCGGGTCTATGACGGTCGGCATCCGCGCCTCGTCGGCGGGATGGCGCACTTCTAGGTCACCGCCCGGCAGTACGTCGATCAGCGCGGGCGGATCAGTGGACTTCCCAGCGGCGCGGGCAGCGGCATCGGCGAAGGCATCCATCAGACGGCCCGGCGGTCGTCGTAGCTCGGGAACCCGTCATGCAGGAATGGGATGTCATCGTCGCCCGCTGCCACAGGCGCAGCCGGCGCCGGCCCGGAGGGAGGAGGAGAAGCCGGCGCCGGCCGCTGTTGGGCGGTGAGCGGTAGCTGGGAGCTGTTGACTTTGACCTCGGCGAAGCCGTTGCGCGTGGC
>Ga0126383_10000100_pt1 | contig 40857 bp, 38 predicted proteins | sample PanSoiMetPlot_35_FD_96882 | JGI IMG/M metagenome (GOLD analysis project Ga0126383, IMG submission 96882) | Tropical forest soil microbial communities from Panama - MetaG Plot_35 | ecosystem: Environmental > Terrestrial > Soil > Tropical forest > Bulk soil | place: Panama | collected 2016-02-17 | reverse complement strand
TGGATCATTACGCCGTTTGCGGTCATGCTCAGCTTATCGATCGCGGGAATCGGTTCGGCATGGATGGGCGGTTCGGCACGGATTCCGTTCGTTGCCTGCCTCGATTCCTACATGCCGTCGTGGCTCGGCAAAGTGCATCCGAAATATACGACGCCCCACGCTGCGTTGATTGTGCAAGGCTTGGTTTCCTTGGTACTGATCGTCATCAACTTCACCGCCTCGGGCGGCGTGCAGGAAGCGTTTCAGACGATGTTATCGCTGGCGGTGGTCTTGCAACTAGTCCCGTTTCTCTATGTGTTCGCGGCGTTGCTGAAGTTTGCGTTCCGCACAGACCTGGCAGGCGCCCGCTATCGTCGTGCGACTTTACTTTTTGCGGGCTTCAGCGGATTTCTAACCACCACGTTGGGAATCGCACTGGCCTTCTTTCCGGCAAAGCAGATTACTTCGTTGTGGAAATACGAAGTGAAGATGTTCGGATTTACATTGTTTTTCCTGGCGCTGGCGGCATTCTTCTTCTTCGTCTATGGACGTCTGAAGGAGCCGCGCAGCATGGGTGTCGAACAGAAGAATCTGGAAGCGGCGCGCTCGGTGTAGAAAAAACCAGCGACTTGAGTCAGGCGCCGGACAGTTATTTGGGAAGGGGCGTTGGCCCCTGGGCAATATGTGAGGGAATTATGCCAAGCGGTGTTCAAGCCGATGTCAAAACTTATCAGATGCTGATCAATGGCGAATGGGTCGCCGGCAAATCGAATAAGAATTTTCCTGTTTACGATCCATCAACCGAAGAAGTCATTGCGCAGGTGCCCGATGCCAATGCCGACGATGTGAATCGCGCCGTGGCTGCCGCCAAAGCCGCGTTCGAAGATGGGCCCTGGGCGACAACCACTGCACAGGAGCGCGGGCGTGTGCTCTTCCGTTTGGCCGAGAAGATTCGGCAGAACCAGGCGATGTTGGCGGAAATCGAGTGTCGAAACACTGGTAAGCCGATCGTCGAGGCCGAATACGACATCGGCGACGCCGCCACCTGCTTCGAATACTACGGCGGCTTGGCGACTAAGGTGGTCGGCTATGTCAATCCCGTGCCCGACAATGCAATGAGTCTTTCCCTGAAAGAACCCGTCGGCGTCGCGGGACAGATCATCCCGTGGAACTATCCGCTGCTCATGGCCGCTTGGAAGCTGGCGCCGGCCGTTGCTGCCGGTTGTACGTGCGTGTTGAAGCCGGCTGAGCAAACGCCGCTTACCGCGCTCGAAGTCGCGAAATGGTTCGAGGAAGTCGGATTGCCAAAAGGCGTAATTAATGTGATCACGGGATTCGGCGAAAGCTGCGGCTCGCCGCTGGTGAAACATCCCGACGTCAACAAAATCGCATTCACGGGCTCAGCCGCAGTTGGCAAAATTATCGTGAAAGAGGCGGCCGACACAATCAAGCGCGTGACGCTCGAGCTCGGTGGCAAGTCGCCGAACATTTTCTTTGCCGACGCCGATTTCGAAGCGGCCATCGACGGTGCGTTGTTTGGCGTCTTCATCAATCAGGGGGAAGTCTGTTCCGCGGGCAGCCGCATTTTGGTCCAGAAATCGATCTACAAGAAATTCGTGGACGCGATGGCCGAGAAAGCGAAGGCCATCAAGCTCGGTCCGCCAATGGAACGCGAAACGAAGATGGGTGCGCTCGTCAGCAAGGAACAATACGACCGCGTGCTTTCGTACCTCGATGTCGGCAAGAAAGAAGCGAAAGTGGCCTCTGGCGGAAGCCGCGCAGAAAAATTCGCGAAAGGCTACTACGTGCAGCCGACCATCTTTTACGACGTGGATAACAGCGCTCGCATTGCGCGCGAAGAAATCTTCGGGCCCGTCGCCGCGGTCATCCCGTTCGAAGACGAGAAAGACGCGCTGAAGATTGCGAACGATTCGCCCTACGGACTAGCCGCCGCCGTGTGGACGCGCGACATCTTCAAAGCGATGCGCACGGTCAAATCGCTGCGTGCCGGAATTGTATGGGTGAATCACATGCAGCCGACGTATGTCGAGGCGCCGTGGGGCGGCTACAAACAATCGGGCTTCGGTCGCGAGCTTGGCCCGTGGGGCATCGAGGAATACCTCGAAACCAAGCAGGTTCATATTAATTTGAACGAAGCTCCGATCGGGTGGTACTGAAAAACAGTTGTCAGTTCTCAGCAAGAAGATCTACCGTTCGATTAACGCGTCAATTCTTGGGAGTTGGTAGTTTCTGACAACTGGGAACTGGCAACTGAGAACTGGTTCTGGGAACTGACAACTGACAACTGGGAACTGTTTTTATGCCTTCCATTCAACTTCGCACTCCGATTCCCGGACCGCGCTCGCAGGCGCTGATGAAGCGTCGCAATGCTGCGGTCGTGCATGCGGCCTATCACGCAACTCCGGTCTTCATCTCGAAGGCGGAGGGGGCTGTCATCGAAGACGTCGACGGCAATCGCATGATCGATTTCGCCGGCGGCATCGGCTGCGTCAATACTGGCCATCGCGCGCCTGCCGTGATCGACGCCGTTCGACGCCAGCTTGACCGCTTTCTGCACACCAGCTTCAACGTGCTGCCCTATGAGAGCTATGTGGCCGTGTGCGAAAAGCTGAACGCGCTGACGCCAGGTAAGTATGCGAAGAAGACGCTGCTCGTCAACACCGGTGCCGAGGCCACTGAGAATGCGGTGAAGATCGCGCGCTCCTATACGAAGCGCCCCGCGATTATCAGCTTCGAAGACGCCTTCCACGGTCGTACCTACATGGCGATGGCCATGACCAGCAAAACGCATCCATATAAGGCGGGGTTCGAACCATTTCCGAGCGACGTTTATCGCATCCCTTACGCGTACTGCTATCGTTGCGCGTATTCGTTGCAGTATCCGTCGTGCGAAATGTTTTGTGCGAAGCACATTGAAGACACATTCAAGCGTGTGGTCGCGGCGGAAACCGTCGCCGCCGTCATCGTCGAGCCGATTCTAGGGGAAGGCGGATTCGTTACGCCGCCGCCGGAGTTCTTTCCCATCCTCACAGAGATCTGCCATAAGCACGGCATCCTGGTGATCGCTGACGAAGTACAGACTGGATTCGCGCGCACCGGCGCACTGTTTGCTTGCGACCGCCTCGGTCTCGAACCTGACTTGATCACCATGGCGAAGTCCCTGACCGGTGGCCTGCCGCTGGCTGCAGTCACCGGCCGCGCCGAGATTATGGACACGCCCGCATCCGGGCAACTCGGCGGCACCTTCTCTGGAAATCCGGCGTCGTGCGAAGCCGCCCTTGCAGTGCTGGAGATCATCGAGAAAGACAACCTTTGCGCCCGCGCCGACTCACTCGGCGATCGCTTCCGCAAGCGTGCGGCGAAGTGGCAGTCGCAGTGGGAACTGGTCGGCGAGGTGCGCGGCTTGGGCGCCATGCAGGCGATGGAACTGGTTCGTTCGAAATCCAGCCGCCGGCCCGCCGACGAAGAAACCAGGCACGTGGCACAATACTGCTATGAACACGGGCTTGTGCTGATCACCGCTGGATCGTACGGCAACGTGATTCGCCTGCTCATGCCGCTGGTCGTGACTGATGCGCAGATGGACGAAGCTATGGACGTGCTCGAAGCAGCCCTCGCCCACGTCGCCGAAAAGAAAGGTGCTCTTGCAGCAGTCTAGTCAGTTAGTTTGAAGTTGAGATGTTCCATTGAGGCGCAGCTTGCTGCGTCTCCCGCTATTCTTCGCGACAGCGAAAGGTATTCTTCCATGACAGTAGCAGCGCCTCCGGTTACAAAAATTCCTCAATACATCAAAGGCCAATGGATTGACTCGCATGCCAACGAATGGCAGGACATCGTGAATCCTGCCACTGGCGAGATTTTGGCGCGAGTACCATTCGCGGACGCTTCCGAAGTTACCCACGCAATCGACGCCGCTGCAGCGGCCTATCCCGAATGGCGGCGCACTCCCGCCGAAGACCGCATCCAGCCGCTTTTCAAGCTGAAGATGTTGCTCGAAGAGCACATCGACGACTTCGGACGGATCATCACGCAGGAAAATGGTAAGACATTCGCCGAAGCGAAAGCCGAGATGCGGCGCGCCATCGAGAATGTCGAAGTGGCCTGCGGGATTCCCACCATGATGCAGGGCTACAACCTGGAAGATGTGGCGCGGGGCATCGACGAGATCATGATCCGTCAGCCACTCGGCGTAGTCGCTGCCGTGACTGCGTTTAATTTTCCAGGGATGATTCCGTTCTGGTTCCTGCCGTATGCCATCGCCTGTGGGAACACGCTGATCGTCAAGCCGTCGGAACGCGTCCCGCTCACCATGAAGCTTGCCTTCGAACTGCTGGAAAAAACCGGCATTCCGAAGGGCGTGATCAACCTGGTGAACGGCGGCAAAGTTGCGGTCGATACGCTGCTCGATCATCCGGCAGTGCGCGCCGTCAGTTTCGTCGGCTCGACCCCCGTCGCGAAATACATTTACGCGCGCGCAGGCGCGAATGGTAAGCGGGCGCAATGCCAGGGTGGAGCGAAGAATCACGTCATCGTCCTGCCTGACGCGGACATGCAGATGGCGACGCAGATCATCTCCGACAGCGCCTTTGGATGCGCTGGCCAGCGCTGCCTGGCCGTCTCTGTCGCGATAACCGTTGGCGAAGCACAAAAGACGTTTCGAGACTCCATTACCGAGTCTGCGGCGAATTTGAGCGTCGGCAACGGCCTCGACGAAGGGGTACAGATGGGCCCGGTCATAACTCGCCAGAGCAAAGACCGCATCCAGAGCCTGATTGGCGTGGGCGCGAAAGATGGCGCCAAAGTCGTGCTCGACGGCCGCAACCCAAGAATTGCGAAGTACGAGGCTGGCAACTTCGTGAAGCCTACGGTGCTCGATGGCGTGCCCGCCGCCAGCGAACTCACCAACACCGAGATCTTTGGGCCGGTGCTGAGCCTGGTTCATGCCAACGATATTGATGAGGCAATGGAATTCCTCGCTCGCAGTCCATTTGGAAATCAAGCATCGTTGTTCACTTCCAGCGGTTCAGCGGCACGGCGTTTCCGTTATGAAGCGCCGGCGGGCAATATCGGGATTAACATCGGGGTTGCGGCCCCGATGGCCTATTTCCCATTCAGCGGATGGAAAGACAGCTTTTTCGGCGTCATGCACGGACAAGGCCGCGACGCGATCGAGTTCTATACCGAAAAGAAAGTTGTCGTCGAACGCTGGGCGAAGGAGCATAGCAGGAAGTTTTAGTCACAATGTCATGGTGCGGCAATCACTGAGCACTTGAGTCTGCTTAAGGATGGCATTGTTCGACGGGTTTTGTGATTTGCCTCATGTTATGAAGTGTCTTTACCAAAGCTGTTGGTTTTCTCTGTGTCTCTGTGACTCTGTGGTGGAGAGGATTTCGAATCATGCCGACTGCTACTGAAACCTCCACGATGACGGGCAAGGAAATTGTCGATCTCACTAAGAAGCACACGATTTTCGAGTGGTCGGCGCAGTCGAAGGTTGACCCGATCCCGGTTGCCCGCGCCAAGGGCATTTATTTTTGGACGCCCGATGGGAAGCGTTTCATCGACTTCAACAGCCAGCTGATGTCGGTCAACATCGGACACGGTGACGAGCGCGTCATCCAGGCTATTCACGAGCAGGCGCAAACGCTGTGCTATGCCAATCCGTTCATGGCAACTGAGCCGCGTGCCCGCCTCGGTGCGAAGCTCGCTGAAATCACTCCTGGCGACATCGACACTTTCTTCTTCACCAATGGCGGGGCCGAGGCCAATGAGAACGCCATCAAGATCGCGCGTTTTTACACCGGTCGCCACAAGATCATTGCGCGTTATCGTTCGTATCACGGCGCGACCGCCGGAGCGATCAGCCTGACGGGCGATCCCCGCAGATGGGCAGCCGAGCCTGGCATTCCGGGCGTTGTCCGCGTATTCGATCCTTACCACGGCGTTGACCGCGAAGCCGACTCGACTGAGAAATCGCTCGACATGATCGAAGAGGTCATCCAGCTCGAAGGATCTCAGACGATCGCCGCCTTCATCCTCGAAACCGTCACCGGCACGAATGGCATTCTCATTCCGCCCGATGGCTACATGCAGGGCGTGCGCAAAATATGCGACAAGTACGGCATCCTGATGATTGCCGACGAGGTCATGGCCGGATTCGGACGAACCGGCGAGTGGTTCGCCATCGATCACTGGAAAGTTGTCCCCGACCTGATCTCGATGGCCAAGGGATTGACGGCAAGTTACCTGCCCCTGGGCGCGGTCGGAATGCGTCATCACATCGCGCAGCACTTCCAGGACAAGGTCTTTTACGGCGGGCTTACCTACAATTCACACCCGATGGGATGCGCCGCTGCATTGGCGACAATTCGCATCTACGAAGAAGACCGGCTGATTGAAAACGCGCGGAAGATGGGCGCGGTTCTGAAGGACCTTGGCGCCGATCTGCAGAAGAAGCATCCTTCGGTGGGTGCGGTGCGTTCGATCGGCCTGTTCGGGATCGTCGAACTCGTCCGTAGCCGGAAGACCCGCCAGCCGATGGCGCCCTTCAATGGCACCTCGGAAGAGATGGCGGCGCTCGGCAAGTTCTTCCGCGAAAACGGACTCTACACCCTGGTTCGCTGGAACACCTTTTACACCAATCCGCCGCTTTGTATTAACGAAGACCAGTTGCGGGAAGCCTTTGCCATCATCGACAAAGGGCTTGCTATCACCGACGCGGCCGTCAAGGACTAACTCGCCGCTAAGAGACTGAAAAAGCCCTCAGGAAGTGGTGTGTTCTCCGTCACGCGGCCGACCCTCGCTCATCACTGCTCCCGGCTTGTCAACAGTCGTACAATTTACACATAACCTTCTCATTGTGCGGAAACAAGGAGGCGCTATGCCCAGGGCTTGGTTGCTCGTTTTCGCGTTGCTGTTTGTAGTGAACGTGTGTCCCGCGCAGGACACGAAGTCGCAGGAGAGCAAGAGTCCGGAAGCTAAAGCCGCGCCCACGACGCCCACCGCCGCCTATTATCCCGTGCCCGTTTCGGCGTCGCGCCAGGCGAATCCCGTGAAAGTCACGGCCGAATCCCTTGCTGCCGGAAAGAAGGTTTACACCTATGACTGCGCGCTCTGCCACGGCACTGCGGGCGACGGCAAGGGCGATGCGCCAAAAGAAATGAAAATTCCCAACCTCACCGATCCATCCACCCAAAGCAGTCGCACCGATGGCGATCTGTTCTACATCATTAAGACTGGACACGGCGACATGCCGCCCGAGGGCGACCGTGTGAAAATCGACCAGATCTGGGATATCGTCAATTACGTGCGCTCGCTTGCCAAGAAGGGCTCCGGCGGAAAAAAGCCTCCGGCTGAGAAGCCCGATGGCGGAGAGAATCCGCCCGCCGACAAGCCGGCTGCGAACGATAAGCCATCCAACTAAGGTTCCACTAATTTAGAGTCCAGCGCGAAAAAGGGTACGCCATGAAACGCACCGTTCGCGAGCTCGCGGAGCAACTTCGCTGCCAGCTCCTCGGCGATGGGTCCGCGGCCGTCACGCACGTCGCCAGCTTTCAATCAGCCAAATCTGACAGCCTTGTCTTTGTTGAGGAAGCGAAGCATCTCGACGCCGCTCTCGCCTCGCCGGCGGGCGCAGTCATTGCGGGCGCATTCGTTTCCGGAACCGGAAGCAAGCCGATTCTCATCTCCGATCAGCCGCGACTTACCTTCGCGCGTGCCGCGAAATTGCTCGCGCACTCATCGGACCAGTCGCACGGGATTCATCCCACAGCCATCGTCCCCATGCCGGTGCATCTCGGCAAGAACGTCTCCGTGGGACCGCGCGCTGTACTCGGCAAGTTTGTGCGCGTGGCCGCGCAAACGGATATCGGCGCGGGTTGCATCATCGGAGACAACGTGGAGATTGGAAGCCATTGCCGGATCGACGCCAACGTCAGCATCTACCCAGGGACGACGATCGGCAGTCGCGTCATCGTTCAGGCAGGCGCTGTCCTCGGTAGCGAGGGATTCGGCTATGTGCGCGACCGCGAGACCGGGCGCTACGAACAGTTCCCGCAGGTTGGGCGGCTTGTGATTGAAGACGACGTCGAAATCGGCGCCAATGCAACCGTCGACCGAGGCGCACTCGACGAAACCCGCATTCGCCGCGGCACAAAGATCGATAACCTCGTCCATGTTGGACACAATGTGCAAATCGGATCGGACGTTGTCATCGCCGCGCAAACCGGGCTCTCTGGCAGCGCGACAATCGAGAACAACGTGATCGTCGGCGGGCAAGTCGGTATTGCGGATCATGTGCGCATCGAGGAGGGTGCCATCCTCGGCGCCCAAAGCGGCATCCCATCGAAGAAGGTGATTCGTGGAAAAGGCGTGGTGTTCTGGGGAACGCCTGCGCGGCCGATTAAGGAGTATCTTAAGGAACTGGCGTTTCTGGCACGCGCAGCGAGAAAGCAAAGCGGCGAGTAGCGAGCGGTAGCGGAGTCAGCACATCGTCGGAGCCACTGCTTGCCGCCTCTGCCATCACCTGTAGCCTGACACCTGATGCCTGTAGTTATTATTGGCGGACATTCCCGGAGCGTCGGGAAGACCAGCGTTGTTGCTGGCCTGATCTCGGCCATGCCTGAACTGCATTGGACTGCTCTGAAAGTCACCCAATACGGACACGGCATCTGCTCTGCCAACGGTGAAGCCTGCGATTGTGCGACCGCCGATCACGCTTGGGCTGTGACCGAGGAGCGCGACCGCTCCGGAGAATCCGATACTTCACGCTTTCTGCTTGCCGGTGCCGCTCATTCCTGGTGGGTACGCACTGAGCAAGGACGCCTCGCCGAAGCCATGCCGCGCGTCCGCCAGGTCCTGGAAGGCTCGGAGAATGTCATCATCGAATCCAACAGCATTCTGCGCTTCCTGAAGCCGGATCTTTATATGACGGTGCTCGATCCCCAGACCGCTGACTTCAAGTCTTCAGCGCAGACGTTTCTGGATCGGGCCGATGCCGTGCTGCTCCATTCTTCCTCGAAGGACACTCCGGCGTGGCAGCGCGTTTCCCTGAAGCCGGTGGAAGAATGTCCGACCTTCGCAATCCATCCACCGCATTATGTGACGCCGGAGGTTGTGCAGTTTCTCCGGAAGAGCCTTCACCACAAAGGCACAGAGACACAGATACCACCAGCCGGAAAGCGCTAAGAGCTAAACGCCTGCTAATGGCCAAATGCCCAATTGCCAATTGCTAATCGCCGGATCAATCCGCGTACATCTTCACCACTTTCTCGATCGCTCTGCGGCAGACGGCGCAAAAGGTCTGGTGACGCGTGAACATGATGCAATTCACCTCTGGACGGTAGTATCCCTTCGCCTGGTAATTCGCTCCCTCGAACGCCCCGACCTTGCCTGCATATTTCTGCGCTCCGAGCATCGCGTCCTCTTTTTCGCGTTCTTTGCGGAATAGTTCTTCCATGTCGGACTCGGGCTTCTTTTGCGCTCTCAACTCGTGACGCTGTTTCTGGATGTCGTGCTCATATGCCTCAAACTGGTCTTTGTCCCACGGAGTCGGAATTGGCGTGCCCTTCTCAACCAGGTCTTTCCATTTCAAATTCGCGGGATCTAGCAGCGCGGCTACATTCGGCTCCCAAGGCTCTTTCTTTTCGCCCGGGAGATACGCGACATCCGAGGTGTAGTACTCATCGGCGAGCGCGGCAAAGTGATGCCCGAACTCATGCACGCCCACATACCCGGCCCACATGTTGTCAATTGCCACGGTTGCATACAGGTTGTAGATACCGCCGCCGCCGTACGTTTTTCCATTCGCCAGGATCTCGATGAATTCATAGGGCGCGTAGGAAGCCACGTCGCGCAGCGCGCGGTTCTCGGTTGTCAGGATGTAGCGCTCGGTATCGAAAGTGTCGTAGGTGGTCCCCAGCGGTGAACGCCGGTGAATGCCGGTCGACGGACGCGGGATTCCGGATTCGTCCGCCACGGGACACAGGCCCCAAACGTTGAAGTCCTTGCGATGCTCTTTGAATGGAGAAGTTGCGAACAGCGTTTCGACGAAACGTTTCGCATCGGCCTCGAACTTGCCGCGTTCTTCGGTGGTGTATCCGTCACCGAGCACCAGTAGGTCAACCTTTGTGGCCGGATCGCCCATCTTTTGTAGCTCGAGGAGTCTGCCCGGCGATGACGGACGCGAGGTGTCAACGAACTTGTCGTCCGGATCGACAACGGTTTTCCAGACCTCGCGGAAGCCGTTATCGCCGCGCTCTTTCAGCGAGACATCGACAGCAACGTCAGGCCGCGGAAAGCGCAGCGACTCAGAGAAAGTGCGGTTGGCGTGTTGCGCCTCCTCGGTGTCTTTCCACTCACCGAAAACGGTGTTGAATCCGCGCGAATAGAGCAGTTTTCCTCCGTCTTTCTCGCGAACTTCGAAGAGGTAATTTCCGAGATTGCTGTCGTCGATTGCCTTCGTCGGATTCCCGGGCCAGGGCAGCGGCTCGAGCACAACGCGATCCAGACTGAACCATTCGTCCTTGGAATTACCAGTGTGATAGTAGTCGACGCGCATCGTCCGAGGCGGGCGAACGCCACTGGATTCTGGTTGTCGCGCGGCAACCCGCGACGAGCTGCTGGCCAGAAGGAGCAAAGAGAGAAACAGAAGACTGCAAATTGCGAGCTTTCGTTTCATGCGCGAAATTGTACGCTGCCGAACGGGAGTTTCTGGTTGCTGTTTCCGGTTTTCTAAAGCAATCCAGTTGGGCAGATTGAGGAATGTGAATCGCTCATGCGAAATGGATTGATCCGTGACTGCGACTAGCAACTGGCAACTTGCGCCGCATCAACGGGCAACTGGCAACTGATGTGAATTGCTCATGCGACTTGGATTGACCGTAACTTGCGCCGCATCAACTGGCAACTGGCGACTGGCAACTGATGTGAATTGATCATGCGACCTTGATTGACCGTAACTTGCACCGCACCAACTGGCAACTGGCGACTAGCAACTGGCAACTGATGTGAATTGCTCATGCGACCTGGATTGACCGTGACTTGCGCGGCATCCACTGGCGACTAGCAACTGGCAACTGATGTGAATTGCTCATGCGAACTGGATTGATCGGTGACTTGCGCCGCACCAACTGGCAACTAGCAACTGGCAACTGATGTGAATTGCTCATGCGAACTGGATTGACCGTGACTTGCGCCGCACCAACTGGCGACTGGCAACTGGCAACTGGTTTTACGTGCCCGGGCTGATCGACGTCGCTTTATCACCGTTGAAGGTGACGACCAGGGGATTGCCGCCGTTGGGATACTTCAACGTCCTCGATCCATACGCGCCGGAGCTGGGTACGCCCAGTCCAACCGCAAAGTCCGTTTGCAGCTCACTCATGCCCTGCCGCACTTCGTGTTTGTCGATCGATGCCCAAACATCCGGGGGCCAGTGCTTGTACAGATCGTGCGGATCCTCGAGAAAGAACATGTCATCGGCATAGATCTTGGTGTCACCTTCTTTCTCTATGCCAATCGGCACTGCGTACCACTTGCCGTCGAGTTGAAATGTGGCCAGCACTTGTTTCGCGGAGGGATCGTCGGGTGACTTATCGGTCACGACGTCTTTGATATCGAGCTTCTGCAGGGGACCAAGCGTTCCGGCCTCGTGTTTGAAATCGGCTTTCTTGCGCGCCGCATCGTAGGGGAAGTACGTGTTTCCGTACCCGATCTTCACCCACACTGGCTGCTTGGCGAGGTCGCGAGCCGACTTCACGTCGTGCGCGTGCAGTTTCTTCGGATTGACGTAGACGTCCGGGTTCAGCGCGGGTGCGGCTTTCGGCTGCTCCGCTTCCTTGCGTTCCTGATGGCGGTCGTAAACGACGTAACCTGCTCGGCCGGCGGCGATCAAAATCGCCGCCACCATGAAGATCTGCAGCTTCTTCTTCACTTCCGGATCGACGGTCATAATTTAGAATCTAACGAGTATGGCACTTACCCAGGAAGACGTCCTCAGCGCGCTGAAGCAGTGTTACGATCCCGAGATTCCGGTCAATATTGTCGATCTCGGCCTGATCTACGGCGTAAACTTCGCCCCTGCACCCGAGCAGCTACAGGACATCACGGTAGAGATGACCCTCACCGCGCAAGGTTGCCCCGCTCACGTGATGATCAGTGATCAAGTAAAGGCTCGCCTGGAACAATTGCCGGGGGTTCGCAATGTCACGGTGAACATAGTATGGTCACCCCCGTGGACACCCGAACGACTCAGCCCTGACGCAAGAAAGCAACTAGGAATCGAATAAGAGCAAGCGCCGGGCTTTGGCGAGAGATTTCGCAGTCAACGCTCGGTCCTCTCGCGTGTCCCGAACTAGTCCGCCAATTCTTCCCACATGCTGCGACCGCGGCTCTCGGCGAAGTCGCTCAGTTTCGCTCCGGCACGCATCGCTGCATCAAGAAAGCGCGTTCCCTGGCGCACGTATGTGGGGATTTCCTCACGAATGCGTTCGAACGTTTCCGGATATTCCGATACCAACACTGCGAGACCAACACCAGCCGCCAACAATCCCGCCGGACGCCGTCCCTTCAACATCAGGACCGCCGCCGCCCCCACCGAACCCGCCACGACTGCGCGCTTCCAATTCTCCATATCGTCTCCTGCCGTCTGGGTGGATTGTAAACCACCGCCTCCCGCTTCGATGCGCTCTCTAACGCCTGTGTTTTCCAAGAGTTTTTATCGCAGCCGCAGCGGCGGATCGCTGGACTCCCGAGTGGGATTTAGATAGATTGTCCTCGACTGGGGGAACTATGTCTATTCTTTGGACGCTGATTATCGGCCTAGTCATCGGTGCAGTTGCGAAACTCCTCATGCCGGGAAAAGATCCCGGAGGGTTCATCATCACCATCCTGCTCGGTATTGCCGGATCCTTTGTTGGGACGTATATCGGGCGCGCGCTCGGTCTCTATGCGGAAGGTCAATCGGCCGGGTTCATCATGTCAGTGATCGGAGCACTGATCCTGCTCGTCATTTATCACCTGATACGCAGGCGGACCGCGTAGATCGAGACTCGTCTGTTCGAGCCGTTTACGCGCGACGCAGAACTTTCTCATCGCCATCCATGTCGATCGAAATGGTCTGGCCCCGCTTTGGCCATTGCAGTCGATGTTCCAGGTGAGCGTCGGCGAATGCGCGAGCGATGTGGTCGCGTCCTTCGGAGAAGTGTGCCCAGTCCTCGAAGTGTACCGGCACAATCTTTGCGTTCGAGAAGGCCCGTGCAGCTTCCACGCCCTCTGCCGATGTCATCGTTAGATGAAACGGCCCGACCTCTTTCACTCGTGCCGCGCCAAGATGCAGGATCGCGGCTTGAATAGGGAATCGCTGCGCAACATCCTCCACCCCCGGGTACCACACGGTGTCACCAGAGACGTAGACGGCTTGCTGCGGCTCGTCCTCGAAAAAGAGCACAAAGCCGATCACCGCTCCCCGACTCATACCTTCGGGACCATATCGCGCCGGCGCGGCGACGATACGCAGTACACGCCCATCAGGAGCGGAAACGTTGCGGGTCTCCCAGTCGAATAACCCGATGCTGTTTCCCCCCAATCGCCCGGCGCCTTCTTCGGTCGTGAAAACTGTTTTGGCAGCACTGAGCGTTTCGTCCCGCACGGTCCAGGTTGTCCATGTGATGGTCATGTGCTCAGCAGGACATAGTCGAAGCCGCCCAACGCATCGGGAGCGATCGCGGGCCCCGTCAGCTTACATAACGTGACCGGTCCATTAGGGTATTCACCGCCACCGGGATCGAATGTGGGATCAGTCAGGAAACGGATGCCGCCGAATTCCAACAAAATTGTTGGGCCACCGATGTATGTAATGCGAAGCGCGTCTGTTGGCATGGTCTATCGATTTCACCAACAGTGGGATTGATTCATTTTTCGAAGATGATCAGTAAAGTGGGGGTTGGCCTTCGGGGCGCGTTTTCCACCGGCGATGCACCCAAAGCCACTGATCGGGATACTGGCGGACAATATCCTCGATGATCTTGGTGAACTTTGCGGTATTGGCCACGATGTCGAATTGCTCGTCACCGGTGCGGACCAGTTCAACGGCAGGATCGAAGCGCAGCCGATACTTGCGAAGTTTTGAGTCCCAGACGGTAAATCCCGGTACGACGGCGGCGTCCGTGCGCAGGGCGATCCGCGCAAGCCCGCTGGCGGTGCAGGCTGGAATGCCGAAGAAGTCGACGAAGACGCCCTGCGGCGGCGTCATGTTGGTGTCCATGAGAATACCGACGGTTTCGCCGGCGCGCATGGCGGCGAGCAGGCCGCGGATGAAATCGTCTTTGTCGACCGTGCGATTCCCGTGCATGGTGCGGTAGCTATCGATCAGGCGATCGACCCGTGGATTGTCGAGCGAACGCATGACGATCGAGAGCGGGTGCCCGTGAAGCGAGTGCGCGAAGGCGGATAATTCCCAGGCTCCGAGATGTCCGGTGAGAAATAGGACACCTTTGCCCCGCGCAAATGCGCGCTCGTAGTTTTCGAATCCGTCATAGATCACGGTTCGGCCGACGTTTTCTTTTGTGTAGCGGGGAAACAGGCAAAATTCGGCGAGCTGCCTTCCGAGGGAGATGTATTCGCCGCGCAGAATCCGCCTTCGCTCATGATCAGTCAACGAGGGAAAAGCGAGCTGCAGGTTGCGCATGCCCACCCGCCGCAGGCGGCCGTGGATTGCATAGACGATTAGTCCCAACGTGATTCCCTTGGCGCGGGCCAGAGGGCGGGGAAGCAGGCCGACAAACTTCAGCCAAAACCAGACGATCCAGTACTCGAGGCGTTCTCGCACTGTGCGGGAGTTTAGGGGTTAGACGCAGAGTCCGCAAGGACATGCAAACAATAAGGGAGACGCAGCAACCTGCGTCTCCCGAAATTTGATCGAAGCTCGAGCGCGAGCACTACTTTTCCGCGACCTTCGCCCACTTTGCCAGCGTACTCAAGTAGGGGTACGCAGTCTGCGGTGCTTCGATATTACCTTGCAGCGACGTCTTGAACGGCACCATGCGGCTGTAGAAAATGCGCGTGCTGTCCTTGTCCTGTTTGATCACGGCGCCGGCGAGTTCCAGTCCGGCAAAAATGCCACGCGCGCGCGAGTAGGTGAGCACCTGCGCCTTCATCCTCCAATCGGTATCGGCGGAGGCATGGCGCCCGACCGGACCGGCTGCGGCGCTGGCGTCGGCACCCAGCTTGAACTTGCTTGAGAGCAGGTTATCCATGCCGTTCTTGTTCATGACCAGCATGACCAGGTCGACCGCCTGTCCGCCAATCTGCAGACCGAAGCTGCCGCCACCGATCGTGAAGAACGCGGGGGCGCTCCAGCCTTTGGGCGTGCGACAACTTGCGACGCCGCGCCCGTAGCGCGCTCCAAAAACGAATCCGCCTTTGAGCAAAGAAGGCACCACGGCAACACATTCGGCCGAACCGAGAACTTCCTGGGGGATACCCTTGTCTGGGGCTGCCTGGATTTCGTCGAGCACCGTAGCCGCCGCCTGGACCCGCTCGACCGCCTTGTTATCGTCATCTTCCGCAAAGGTCGCAATCGAAAACAGGGGTAGGAGGAGCAAGAGGGTTAGAACTACAGCCTGAACCTTTCGCATAAGCCTCACACTTTTAGTTTGCAGTGTTCTGATTGTATAGGATGCAAGCGACGGCAGCTTTGGAAGTGTGCAGGGGGTTAGCTGGGCGGTTACGGGGCAAAAAAATCGGGGCTGAAAGCGGCGACCCTAATCTCCACTTCCAACCCCGTCTCCCAGGTTCTGTGGTAGGTGAACCGAGTATGGTGCAGGGCCGGTTGCGGAACAAGATTACGAGGGTCACTAGCCCGAGGTAACTGTCAAATTCGGGCCACACAAGATGTCAGATTGGGCCTGTCGTAGTGGGTTCTTGAGGATGATAAAACTCGGCGGCGCGGCGTCCTGGCGTGGCGCTAGCTCCGGTCACGCCTGAAGCAGGATAACCGAACTCTCGCGGAAACATTTTGGCCCCGCCAACTCCCATCCGATGCGAGTTTCGCAGTCAGATCTGGTGAAGCCAAGAGCCAAAGACCCGAGGGCCAAAGGCCAGATCCTACTTCGCGGTGACTAGCGAATGGGTAATCGCGTGGACGGAGAGAGCAATACGGTTCTGCACTCCGACTTTGCGCATCAGTTTTGCGACGTGAGCCTTGACCGTACGTTCCTCGATGCCCAGTGCGGCGCCAATTTCCTTGTTGGAACGCCCGGCCACAAGCATTTCGAGAACTTCTTTTTCGCGATCGGTGAAGGTTACACGGCCGGCAGGGAAGATGCGTCCCGGAGAAGCCGTAACGCGCTCGATAAATGTGGAGAGCACGCGGCGAGGAGCCCACACCGAGCCCTGATTTACGACACGCAGCGCCTGCACAAATTCGGCCGGGGAAGCGGCTTCATCAACGTAACCCTTGGCGCCGGCGGCAATGGCTTTAAGCACGCTCTCTTCGTCCATGCCGGAGCCGGTGACAATAATGCGAAGGTCCGGGCGGACAGCTTTCAGGCTAGCCATGACATCGAACAGATTCTGACCCGCACGATTGCCGAGCAGGACGAGGTCGATGCTGGGCAACTGACCGAGGTCAGGCAACGACGCGGAGACCAGTTCGAGATCAGGCTCCGAGTCAAAGAGGGCCCGGAATCCCACGAACCGAAGCGGATCGCTTTCCACCACGGCGACACGGATGAGCGGCTTTCTGGCGACTGCAGCTGCTTTCATAGGTTTCCCTGTTACGATTGCTGTCTTGGATTCAGCTTGCCTGATTTGAATGGGAAATGGAATCAGAGTGACCTCACTCAAATTACGGGGGTAACCGAATTTGGGGAGCCTCCGGAAGGGAGTAGGAAGTGCATATCAGACAAATATCGAAGTTCGCGGCACGAATGATGTTCGTAGCAACGGCCTGTACGCTGGGCTGGGCGCAGTCTTCGACGCAGGCTCCGGAGGCTGCACTGCCACAGAGCACAGCTCCAGCCGGACCGGCGTACCAGCCGAAATTCGCAGGTGATCCGGCGCGATCCGAGTCGGAGGCACAGGCCTTGGGATATATGCGGGTGGTGCTGCGGGCACAGAAGGAATACAACAAGCGCCACGACAAGTATGCTGACTCGCTGATGGACCTGGCCGGGACGGGGTCGCTGACCAAGCGCATGGCGAAGACCACAGACCGCGGCGATTACAGCGTGGGATTTAAGGCGCACAAGGACGGATACATCCTGACGATGACGCCCAAGCAACTCGATGCCAACCACCGGTCGTTTTATGCCGAAGAGGATGGAGTCATCCACGCAGACGATCAAAAGGCCGCAGATCTGAGCTCACCGAAAATCAAGTAGCCGAAAGCCGCGTGCCACGAGCTGCGAACTTTGCAGCCAAGCTCATACCAGGCAGGTGGGAGCCAGGACCGCGAACTCCGAGCTGCGAGCTACGACCTCATTCCCCCTGATCCGAGTAGGGTTCGTTAGTGTCGGGATAGGTAGGACCGCCGAATGGCGGCTTCCTGGAATCGGGGCGCGGTGACGCTCCGCCATCCGTTCCAGTGGTGCGCCGAAGCTCCTTCAGGATGTCTTCGCGATCGCGAGCGCCATAATCGCGCGCCAGGCGAGTGAGGGCCTCCGTGAGAATGTCGTGGTGATGCAGTTTGTCGAGGCCCGGCTCCCGGGTCATATTCAGCCACAAACGATGCAGCAGGAGGACATCCTCATTCTTCATGGTGGGTGTATGCGGACCGATCCGGAACGTGTCCAGTCGGCCCTCGGGATGGACCACCTGCAATACGAACTGGCGCTTAGGCTCCGGCACCGATTCCCAGGCTCGTCCGAGCGCAAAAGCCTGCTCCTGCGGCGTCATCTTGCTGGAAAGTCCAGCGACTACGGCCGAGGACTCCAGGTTGTTCGCGGTCTGCACGATGGCGGACCAGACATCGCCTGCCGGCACCACTAGCAGCGACACCCGTTTTCCGAAGCTCTCAGCTACGGCCACTGCCCGCGTGAACAGCGTCTGCTCGTAGTCGCTGAAAATCTGTTCCATCTTCAGGTCGTAGGCAGCGGAGCCGAACGGGCTGACCCGCGCCGACATGACCACCACGTCCTGTTCACGGGTATCAATTCGCTCCAGAACCCACCGCAAGTGCGCAAGCGTGTTGTAGTCGCGCACTGGAACGAGTACGTTGCCCGGCCGGATGCCAAGCGAATCGCGCTCCACCGTGTCGCGCTGCAGCAATTGGAAGTGATCCTTCATCTGCTGCTGCGCGAGCGCAAACTTCTTGCGATTCAGATGCTCGGAGGCGGTGAAGATCACGAAGAAGACGACGGCAAAGGAGACTCCCGCAATGGTCGCAACCGACTTAGTGAATAGATTCACAAGCGCGGTCGCCGAGAGCACGAGGAGAACTGACGCCAGACCAATGGGGATTTCGTGCCCAGCGATGGTAATGTTGGGAGGAACCTTCCATCCGCGCTCGCCCTTGTACTTGAAGCGCAGGACCAGCATGGCGAGGCTGTTGAAGGTGAAGCTCCAGATCACTCCGAAGGCGTAGGCTTCGCCCAGGACGTAGACGTTGCCGCGGCTGGCGAGAATCGTCAGGACCTGAAGCAGAACGATCAGGTTGATGATCCGGTAGCTGGTTCCGTACTTACGGTGCGGGAAGCGGAACCAGTCGGCGAGAACTCCATCCTCCGACACACGGTTGAGCACGCCGTTCGATCCGATGATGGCGGTGTTTACCGCGCCGGAGAGAATGAGGAAGCCTACAACGACCACGAATCCACGGAAGAGCAGGCGTAGGATCTGCGGGCCCCACATGTACATGGCGAGGCCGGCGATCAGGTTGTCTTTGTAAACGGGGACGCGCACCGCGTCCGGGATGAGCATTACCGACAGCAGCGCCGACAGCCCCGTAAATACGAAACTGTAGATGGCGATGACGATGGCGGCGCGCTTAAGATTCGTCAGCTTGGGATGGGCAATCTCGCGGTTGACCTGGGCCAGAGATTCTTCGCCGCTCATGGCCAGCACGGAGTGACCGAAGGCGATCAGGATACCCAACAGCCCGAACATGTGAGCGAGCGACTGTTCGGGGAAGCTGTGGTGCAGGAATCCCAGCGACTCCTTCGTGAAATGCAGGTTCTCCGGCGTGGGGAGCGGAACGGCCTGGAATCCCGACTTGGCCAGCGTGAGCGCCGACCAGGCGAGGAGAAGGGCGACCATTACGGTCGTGATCTGCATCACGCGTAGAGCCTTCTCGCTCGATTCGTGAATGCCCTTGATGTTCTCCCACCAGTAATAAATTGTGACGGCGAGCGCGAAGACGACGGAGGTCCAGTTGACGTTCAGTTGGGGTGTGCCGTTGAAGATGTTGTGCACGGCACGCGGAATCCAACCATGTGCATCGGCGGTTGCAAAAATCTCGTTGAGCAGGCCGGCAATGTATTGCCCCGCAGATACTCCCGAGATGGGGCCGGTGAGGATGTAATCGAACATCAGCGCCGAAACGCTGAACTTGGCGAGAGTCCCGCCCAGGGCTTCCTTGACGACGCGGTAGACGCCGCCGCGGACGAACATCGAACAGCTCTCGACATAAACGGCGCGGACCGCGAACGAGAACAGCATGACCCCGACGATGAACCAGGGAGCCGACTTGCCGATGGCCTGCTCGGCAATGCCGCAGGCGTAAAAAGCCGAAGATGCAAGGTCGTTGAGGACGATGGCGGCGGCGCGCCAGTAGGAAATGAATGTCAGCATCACCGAGGTGGCGACGACGATGCGGACGCGATTCGACGATGCGGGCTGAAAAGAAGAAGACATGGCCTAGGAGTGCAAGTGCTCCTCCCGGCTACAAATAACCCGGAGCTGTACTGTGGCGCCGAACCCGATGAGCATGCCGCAACTCAAACCGCCTGTCGCAAACATGCTTTCATGAAATGGTATGAGGGCGCTGCCGAACCCATTCATAAACCACCTATGGTAGTCGATAAGCGCCGGTGAGAACAGCGCGGTGGCCGAAATCGGGTGCAAATGCCGGTTTGCTATGCTTTTCGCATGCGGAAAATCCATCCAAAGGCATGGCGGTTTGCGCTGCTTTCGGCAGTGCTGCAGGTCATCATCTTTCCGCTTCCGAATCTGTATTGGCTTTCGTGGATCGCGGTCGCCCCGCTGATTGTGGCGATACTGCGGGCGCAAACGCCGGAGACCCTCCAACTCGAGGGCAAAGAACGCCGGGTTGCGGCAACGCCATGGCAGGGATTTCTACTGGCATACATCTGCGGAATTCTCTGGTTCGCTGGAACCTGCTACTGGGTGTTCGACACCATGCATCGCTACGGAGGACTCTCGATACCCGTCGCTCTGCTGATGCTGATCGCGTTCTGCATGTACGTGGGGCTGTACCACGGATTGTTCGGGCTGGTACTCGCGTGGGTGGCGCGTGGATCGGACCGGCGCGCGCTGGTGGCGGCTCCGTTCATTTGGGTGTCGGTAGAGCTGGCTCGCACCCGAATTACGGCGTTTCCATGGGAACTGCTCGGTTACGCACAGACCGACAACACGATGCTGACCCGGATTTCGACCTTGACCGGGGTGTATGGCTTGTCGTTCGAGATCGTACTGGTAAACAGCGCGTTCGCGGCGGCCTATCTGGTATCGAAGGAGCGGCGGAAATGGCTGGCGGTCTCAGCGGCATCGGCGGCCTTGGTTTTGCAACTTGGACAGTTCATCTCGCCGCCCGCGCAGCCGACGGATCACACGGCGCTCCTGGTGCAGCCCAACATTCCGGTACACGCGGGCGAATCCTGGACAACGGACTATTTTGAGGGAACGATACGGGACCTGAGCTGGATAACTTTGCATCCGCCGGGAGGGAAGGAAGGGCAGCGCTTCGACCTGATTGTGTGGCCGGAATCGCCGGCGCCGTTTTATTTGAATGACATGAATTTTCTGCATCCGGTTTCCAGCTTGGCCGTTCAGAGCGGGAGTTGGTTGCTGGCGGGAAGCGTAGGCGTGCAGAATGCATCGCAGTCGGCGGACCAGAAGAGCGACGTATTCAACTCGGCGGCCCTGATCAATCCGGCGGGCCAACTCACCGGCCGCTACGACAAGATTCACCTGGTGCCTTTTGGAGAGTATGTCCCCTTCCGCAGCGTGTTTCCGTTCATGGATATGTTGACGCAGCAGGTGGGCACGTTTGCCCGCGGACAATCGCGCGCGCCCCTTGATGCAGGCGGACAGCGGCTGGGAATCTTCATCTGTTACGAATCGATCTTTCCGGATGAGGTACGGGAGTTTGCTCACGAAGGCGCCGATGTTCTGGTGAACCTTTCGAACGATGGCTGGTACGGCGATAGCGGCGCCTGGAAGCAGCACATGCAGATGACGCAGATGCGTGCCATCGAGAACCGGCGCTGGCTGCTGATGGGTACGAATACGGGCTTGACGGCTTCGATCGACCCTTATGGCAGGGTGGCGGCAGCCACGGAGAGGAAGATCCGCACCGCGCTGGAAGCTCCCTACGCATTGCTCTCCGGCACCACGTTCTACACGCGTCACGGAGATTGGTTCGCGTTTCTCTGTGCGATAATTTCGTTGGGCGCGATCGGAAAAGCAGTAGCCGATAATCGGTGAACGAATCGGCATCGGCAGCGGGTATCCGACTCAATTAAGATTTCAGGAAAACAAGACGATGTTGGAAGAACTCGAACAGCAATACAGCTCACTGAAGACCAAGGTCCACGATCTGCGGGAGTATCTTTGACGCGGGTAAACTGCGCCAGCAGTTAGCCGAGATTGAAAAGCAGGCATCGGACCCGAACCTGTGGTCGAATCCAGGGAAATCGCAACAGGTCATGCGCGAGCGGAAGCGCCTGGAGGAAGTGTTGTCGCTGGAGACCGATCTGGCGCGGCGCACCGACGACATCAGCGCGTATTTCGACCTGGCGGGCGAAGGTGAGAACGTTACTGACGATTTGCAGCGCGAACTCGGGGCGTTGCGCGAGTTAGTCGACCGCGTTGAGACCGAGACTCTGCTCTCCGGGGATAACGATGCGCGCAATGCAATCGTGACCATTCACCCAGGGGCTGGTGGCACCGAGTCGCAGGATTGGGCTGAGATGCTCCTGCGAATGTACTTGCGATGGGCGGAGCGCAAGGGATTCCAGACAGAGATGTATGACTATCAGCCGGGCGAAGAAGCGGGCATCAAGTCTGCGACGTTCGCTGTGAACGGCGAGTATGCCTTTGGACTCCTTACGAGCGAGATCGGCGTGCATCGGTTAGTGCGAATCTCTCCCTTCGATCAGGCGAAGCGGCGGCATACGTCGTTCGCCAGCGTATTCGTTTCGCCGGAGATCGATGACAGCATCGAAGTCGTGATCAAGCCGGAAGACATTCGTGTGGACACCTACCGCTCCAGCGGGAAGGGCGGGCAGCACGTCAACACCACCGACTCGGCGGTTCGAATCACCCACATTCCGACGGGATTGGTGGCTAGTTGTCAGAACGAACGCTCTCAGCACAAAAACCGCGAGAAAGCGATGAGCATGCTGCGCTCGAAGCTGTACGAATTCGAGATGGAGAAGAAGCGCGAGGCCACCAAGCAGATCGAGGATTCGAAGCTCGACATTGATTTCGGATCGCAGATCCGGTCATACGTGCTGCAACCCTACAGGCTCATCAAAGATCACCGTACCAAGCTGGAAGTCGGCGATGTCGATCGCGTTCTCGACGGCGACTTGACGCCCTTCATGCAGGCGTATCTCCGGATGCGGAGGAACGAAAAACCATCGTGACGCGCGCGCCCAAGGTTCCGCATCTCGGCAAGCGGCTTGAAGCGGCGTTCCGCTACGCGGCGAAATGCCATTACGGGCAGGCCCGCAAGAAGACGGCGGTGCCATACCTGGGGCACTTGATGGCTGTCACCTCCCTGGTGCTTGAGGGTGGCGGCGACGAAGACATGGCGATGGCGGCGCTGCTGCACGATGTTGTCGAAGACTGTGGCGGCATGCCGAGGCTGCGAGAGATCCGGAAGATGTTTGGCGTGCGCGTGGCGAAGATGGTCGAAGGCTGCACCGATTCGTTTGTCGAGCCGAAGCTGCCGTGGATTGAACGAAAGCAGGACTATCTGAATCACGTGAAGGATGCGGATGCCGAGACGCGGCTGGTGTCGGCGGCTGACAAGCTGCACAATGTCCGCACAATTTTGACCGACTACCGGCAACGCGGAGAGTCGATCTGGACGCGATTCTCCGGGAAGCGCGATGGAACTCTATGGTATTACCGCGCGCTGTCGGATGAGTTTCGCAGGAAACCCAACCGCATCACGAGGGACCTGGAGATTGCGGTTGGCGAGTTAGAAAAAGCGACCGGGGTGAAGAAGAGACACAGCCGCCACCGGGCCGGCGTGCGTTCTCATCGGAGATAAGCCATGCCACGGATGATCGATCTGATTCGCAGATCGCAGTTTCCGTCGAACCTGATGCACGCGGCGGCGCGCGGAGCGCTGGCTGTGCCGCCTGGAGAGATGATGGAAATCCTCGTGCACCTGGCGCTCCACAACAAGGTCTTTGGAGAGCAAGCGCGGATGACGCTCGCCGGTTGGGATGAGAAAGCGTCGCAGGGCGTGGCGGCAGACCCGCGAACCAGTGCCGAGGTACTGGGATACTTCGTCCAGCGGAGGAACCTGAGGCCGGCGCTCTTGCCGATGCTGCTGGAAAATCCGTCAGTGACTATCGAACAGCTCATGGAACTGGCGCAGACAGGTTCGCGCGAGGCTGTCCAAGCCATGATGGCAAGTGAGCGCGTCAAGAGTTCGCCCACGCTGTTGAGTACGCTGCAATCGAATCCAAGCTTGCGTCAGAACGAAGCGGCAGAGCTGCAGAAGCGACTGCAACCGCTCGAGGGAACGCTTCCCGCCTCCGAGAGTGACGCCCCGCAGGCCGCCACGGTCACCAAACAGGCGGAGAGTACGGAAACAGTCGCGGAAGCTTCGGCAATCGACGAAGAAACCGCCGAAGAACATCTCCTACTGGAAGCGATTGAGCACTACCTGAAAGAGAACGAGCACGAACTTGCGCACGAATCAGATAAACCCTACGAACCCGTGCGAATGATCGGGCTCGATGGCATCGACGATGAAGCCGACACGGCGGAAATGGTTGCGCCCGCGGGCGAGCACGGTGCGGAAGCGACAGCAGCCGATACCACAACGGCCGCTCCTGTGGCTCCAAAGATCAAGAAACCCGTGCCTCCGAAAGATGAAAGGCGGGACAGCACGCTCAGGAAGATCTCGAAACTCGATATCAAGGGCCGCATTGCGCTGGCGATGCGTGGGAATAAAGAAGAACGCTCGATCCTGATTCGCGATGGCACCAAGCTTGTCGCGCTGGCTGTGCTCGATTCGCCTAAAATTTCCGACGGCGAAGTGGAAAGGTTCGCGTTGCAAAAGAATGTCCTGGAAGCAGTATTACGGACGATCCCACTAAAACGACGCTTCGCGAAGAATTACGCGATCACGCGCAATCTGGTCTACAACCCGCGAACGCCGCTCGATTTGTCGCTGGGGCTGATGAAGGGTCTGTTGTTGCACGATCTGAAAAATCTGGCAAACAACAAGGAAGTCTCCGACACCATCCGCAAGCTCGCGCTGCGGATGTACAAGCAGAAAGCGGATCAGAAAAAGGGCTAATTGCGACTAGCAACTGCTTTATGTCTAACGATCCCATCTACGATCTACTACAGCGAGTGAAGACGATTGCTGTGGTAGGGCTATCGGACAGTCCGTTGCGGCCGAGCCATGGAGTATCAGCCTACATGCAGGGACAAGGATACCGCATTGTTCCTGTCAATCCGCGGATCCAAGAAGCGCTGGGCGAGACTTCGCATCGTTCGTTACTCGAAGTAACAGAGACGATCGATCTCGTGAACGTGTTTCGCCGCCCTGAATATGTAGATGAAATCGTGGAACAGGCGATCAAGCTGAAGATTCCCGCCATCTGGCTGCAGGAAGACGTCATCAACGAGCCTGCCGCGCAGAGGGCGCGAGAGGCGGGAATGTTTGTGGTGATGGACCGCTGCATCCTGAAAGAGCACCGGGCGCGATTCGGCTAGCACTCTTCTACGAACTCCACCGGCCCGCGATTATCTCGTTCCCACAAGGATCGCGGTGGCGTCGTCGCGCAATCCTGCACCATTGGCGAACTTTCTGACGTCGGCGAGCAGCGAGTCAAGGGTCAGGTCAGGCGATTGCACCTGCCCGAGCAGGCGCTCAGGACCGTATTCTTCCCCTGAATCGATGGCAGCTTCCGTGATGCCGTCGGAATAGAGAACGAGCCGCGAGCTATCGTCGAACTTCACTTCGACTTCTGAAAACTCGCTCAGAGCGATACCAAGTGGCAAACCCTTTTCGTGCCGTATCCAGCGAGGCCCAGAAGACTCGATCAGAAGCGGGGGAAGGTGTCCGGCATTGGCAATCCGTAACGTTCGTTTCTTCGGATCCAGTTCCGCGTAGACCATTGTCACGAAGCGTCCGCTCGGGATGTCTTCGAGCAACATGTTGTTCAGGCGCGTGAGAACGTCCGCTGGGCCTGAATCGAACTGCGCCAGCGAACGCAGCATGCCGCGCGTAGAAGACATCAGCAGCGCAGCGGCGGTGCCCTTTCCCGAGACATCGGCGAGCACCAGTCCCCAGCGTCCATTGGAGAGCGGGATGAAATCGTACCAGTCGCCACCGATGGCGCCGGCAGGAATTGAAAGTCCGGTGACGCGGAATCCCGGGATCAACGGCGAACTGCGTGGAAGCAGAGCTTGCTGAATCGTGCGAGCCTCTTCGGCTTCGCGGCTCATCCGTTCGCGCTGCACGCGCTCGTCCTGAAATCGCTGGGCATTCTGGACCGCGACCGCTACGTGAGCGCACAAGCCCTGTAACAACCGAAGTTGCTGCGGGCAGAAAGCGTCGACCTCGCAATGCGAAGCTGTGAACACGCCCACCAGGTCGTTATCCACTTGCAGTGGAATCGCCACCTCAGAGCGGGTCGCTTCCTCGCACTTCATGTAATAGGGATCGAGCGACACGTCAGGGGCATAGCGCATCTTGCCTGTGGCCGCGACGTAGCCCACCATCCCGTCGGTTCCGATCTTCAGACGGTGCCCTTTGCCGTGAACGGTGCAGCCGCGTACGCTGGCCAGTTCCAGTTCGCCATGCTGGCGATCGTGCAAAAACAGGTTGATTTCAACGCAACCCAGGGATTCGCTAACTTCGTTCACGATGCGATCGGTGATTTCCTCCAGGTCGAAGCTGGAAGTAATGCGATGGCCGAACCTCTGCAGGCGCACGAGCTCGGCAATGCGATGAGCCGGTGGATCGAGCGTGACGGCGTCAGGAAAATCGAAATTCATCCGTGGAGATGTCGCCACGACAAGTGCCTCCGGGTCGGTCGACCTTTTTTCAGTTGAGCTTGCCTGGAATGCCGTCGCGCCACGTTGGCTCGACAGTCGAAGCGGCTATCCTGCGCAGGATTCGCCGAATTCCACATCACCTACGTATGCCATATGAGATTAGGCAATCAGGGTTTTGATTCTCTTTTTGTTCGTGGAGAAGAGGGCCGTTTCAGGTTCTTTATCTCTTCCAAACGCTCGCGAATCCTCTTTTCAATCCCTTCATTTGTAGGGTGATAGTAGGTGCGGTCGCGGAGATTGTCGGGCAGGCATTGTATGTCGGCAACCTTCTCCTCGATGTTGTGGGCATATTGATACCCCTGGCCATAGCCAAGACCCTTCATCAAACCGGTAGGAGCGTTTCGCAGGTGTAGCGGCACCGGGTCGGCGGAGGTGCGTTCAACATCCTCTTGAACAGCCCCATACGCCGTATAGAGGGCATTGGACTTAGGCGCAATGCAGAGATACACAACTGCCTGGCCGAGAGCGAGATTGCCTTCGGGCATGCCGATGAAGTCGACGGCGTCACGGGCCGCCATGCAAAGTGCGAGGGCATTGGGTTCGGCGAGGCCGATATCTTCTACGGCCATTCGCACCACCCGGCGCGCGATATAGAGCGGATCTTCCCCCGCTTCGAGCATGCGGCCGAGCCAATACAGCGCAGCATCCGGATCGCTGTTTCGAACGGACTTATGTAGCGCCGAGATCAGGTTGTAGTGCTCTTCGCCCGCCTTGTCATACAGCAGGACCCGCTTCTGCAAGGCTTCGTGGACGATCTCGTCTGTAATAGTGGGAGATGCAGAAGACGCAGCAGGTTGCGCCTCCATCGCGGAACCTGACGAAGTGCTTGCCGCGAGCGAAGCGGCGACTTCCAACGCATTGTAGGCACTTCGGGCGTCTCCACTGGAGTAGGCCGCAATCTTCGCGAGAACTTCGTCAGAGGCGCGAATGTGAAGTTGGCCGAGTCCACGTTCGGAATCGGCGAGCGCGCGTTTCAACAGCGTGACGATCTGGCCTTCAGTCAGCTGCTTGAGTACGTAAACACGCGCGCGGGAGAGCAGAGCCGAAATGATTTCAAACGATGGATTCTCGGTGGTCGCGCCGATCAGTCGAATGCTGCCCTTCTCGACATGCGGTAGAAACGCGTCCTGCTGTGCCTTGTTGAAGCGGTGAATCTCGTCGACGAAGACGATGGTGCGCGTGCCGTACTGGCGGGCGCGATCGGCGTCGGCCATGACCAGCTTGATCTCCTTGATGCCGGAGAGCACGGCGGAGAACTCGATGAATTCTGCCTTGGTAATGCGGGCGATGATCTTAGCGAGCGTGGTCTTGCCGGTGCCGGGAGGTCCCCAGAAAATCATCGAGCTGGGATCGTCGCGCTCAATCTGGACGCGCAGCGGCTTGCCAGGCCCGACAAGATGCTCCTGCCCGACAAATTCGTCGAGCGTCCGCGGACGCATGCGATCAGCAAGAGGCCGCGCGCCCGGCTCGGTGGCGTCATCACGATTCGGTGTGGACTGAAAAAGACTCATGCAAGACCGATTTCACCACGGAGGCACAGAGCAGATCGAATCTCTTTTCGTTTTTGCCAGCGCAGGCGGCATCGTCGGGTTACACAGCCTACTCTAGCTGTCCAAGTCGTTGCCCTGAACATCGTGACAAACGCCCCATCTGACATTCGCGGTGAAATGCCATTCCCGACACGAGTTGCAAAAAAATCCACACCACTTTTCTCCGTGACTCTGTGTCTCTGTGGGGAAGCTCTCATTTACGATTTCTCGCGAACTCGTACAGCACGATACTCCCTGCGACCCCTGCATTCAGCGATTCCAGCGCGGCTGCGTGCGGGATCATCACCGTCTCGTCCATTTGATGCATTAGGTCGCGTGGCAGACCTGCTCCCTCATTTCCGATAAAGATCGCCAGGGGGAGCTTCCATGCAACCTCCGGCAATGGCGTGCCTTTGTGGGAAGAGGTGGCCAGCAAGCGCACATCGTTCGAGCGCAGCCTCGGAACGAGCTCGCCTGATGCTATCTGCATGGCCGGCAGCCGGAAGATCGAACCAGCCGATCCGCGAAGGACTTTCGAGTTGTACAGGCTTACCGTGCCTTCAGTGAGGAACACACCCGCCGCGCCAAAAGCTTCAGCGGAGCGCAAAACCGTGCCGAGATTGCCGGGGTCCTGCAAGCCTGCCGCGACTACGATTGGTCCTGCGGTGGCTCGCTCGAAGATCTGCTCCGGGGGATGCGGCCGCAACTTGACCAGCGCAGCCACGCCCTGCGGCGAATCGCTGGGCACGACAGAATCGAAAAGGGAATTGGGCAAAAGCAGGGTCTCGACATGAGAGTTGATCTGCGGCAGAAGCTTTTCGGCGAGTGGCCGTTCCGACTCACGGAAGAAGACGGTGCCCAAACGCTGTCCGCTGCGCAGCGCTTCTTCGACCAGCATGACTCCTTCGATAGCGCAATGGCCGTCGGAGGTCAACTCGGAGTGGCGGAACGCCTGGCGCAATTCCTTGAGGCGAAGATTGTGGTGTCCGGTAACCCGGCGCAACCGGTCGCCGGACGATTTTGCAGTAGCCTTCACAGGTCAGGATGATACGCCAGGTGCAGTCGCGAGCCACGAGCACCGACGCGCCCGCAAGCCGAGCTTCTAAAACAAGTGCAGGTCTCGTTCTAGAAGTACCATTTCCAGTTGCGGTAGTCCTCACGACAGTCGGGGGGTGGCCTCCGTTCGAGGATGATCGAAGTCGATTGATTCGTCGGTAGTCCTTCGGCCACAAGCGGTTGTGTGATACATTTCACTGTCCACGCAAACATTCGAGAAGGGATGCCAGTGCGCGCGGAAATCCTGAAGATTCACGCCGACAGCCCAGAGCCATCGCTAGTTAAATACGCGGCCGAAAAGATCCAGTCGGGGCATGTGCTGGGTATGCCGACGGATACGTTCTACGGTCTGGCGGCCGATCCGTTTAACCTGCGGGCAGTCGAGAAGGTGTATGAGATCAAGACCCGGTCGCGGCACAAGCCATTGTCGCTCCTGATCGAGGACGTCGACCAGGCCGAGGAACTCGCAAAACCGCTGCCCGATGATTTCTACATTCTGGCGCGGCGATTCTGGCCGGGGCCGCTCACGATGATCGTGCCCGCGGCATCGCATTTGCCCTTGAAGGTAACTGCAAATACAGGCAACGTAGCCCTGCGCGTGCCAGCCGCGGAGATTCCGCTGGCTGTGGTCAAGTCGGCGGGGATTCCCATCACGGCGACTTCGGCAAACCTGAGCGGCGCAGTGGAGTGTACCACCGCCGAACAGGTGCGCGACCAGTTGCAGGACCGCATCTCCATCATCGTGGATGGCGGCGCTTCCCCGCGTTCGGCACTCTCGACCATCGTTCACTTCGACGAGAATGGATCATGGCGCGTCCTGCGCGAAGGAGCGGTTCCCGGCAAAGACGTGGCGGAAGCACTTGCCTGAACTGATGACGGAAAGTCCCGTCCAATCTCACGACAAAAATAAACGAGTGCGTACCGGTCTGCTGGTCCTGCTGGCGGTTGCAGGTGCGTTCGTGCTGTTTTTGGGAGTGACAGGTTTGCGCATCGTGCGTGCCTCAACGCAGACGCCGATGCAACATGCGGATGCGATCGTCGTGTTCGGGGCAGCTGAATATGCGGGACGGCCTTCGCCTGTTTACAAGGCGCGCCTCGATCATGCCTTCGAACTCTTTCAGAAGGGAATGGCGCCGGTTGTGATCACGACGGGTGGAGCAGGAATGGATCCGGACTTCAGCGAAGGCGGAGTCGGCAGGGACTATCTGCTGCGGCGTGGCATTCCGGAAAAGTACCTGATCGCGGAGACACAGAGTCCGGACACGGCGCGCTCAGCCGAACGCGTGGCCAACATTATGCGGGTCAATGGAATGAAATCGTGCATCGCGGTCAGCGATGCCTATCACGTATTCCGCATACGCGCGTTGCTCGAGCATGAGGGCGTGCAAGTGGAGGTTGGGCCGAGACCGGAATCGAAGCCGCGGTCCATCTGGCAGCGGTTCCTGGCGGTAACGCGTGAGGCGATGAGCTATCTGGCATGGCAGGTGGGGCTGCCGTGAGACAGTTGCTGGTTGCGGGCTTCGAGTTGCCAGTTTTCTGGTTACCGTTTCGAGGCGATGGCTCCAAGGTCCAAGGGCAATATCTCTGAGATATACAAAATCGAGCAGATTGCGATTTAAGGGCCTGCGTGACGCGAAATGATCCTCAGGCCATCCGCGAGCCTTCCGGCGTGTCCTGGGCCATCCTAGCGCAAACACGGGTCATTCTAGATGGTGGCTGGACCCCAGTTAAGGCCATCCAAAAGCGCGAATCGATTATATCTTATAGATATACTGCGCAACTCATTGACCTTTCGAGCTTGCTGCCGAGGAGACGCAGCAACCTGCGTCTCTACTCCAATGCCGCCTAGATTACGATCTTCAGATCCTCCGAGCAGACGCACGGGCAATATCAACAACCAGCACCAGAAACTAGCAACTGGCAACTGCTTCCTCACCACCCCATTTTCTTCCGTAGATTCGTGATGTGCGCCACATGATGAGGCCCATGCCAGCCATACAAAGCAAGACTCTGGTCAAGAGTCATCGACCCATTGTCAGGATGGTAGAAGGTTCGCTTCCAATCGGCATCGGACAGATCGCGCAGCATGAGAATCCAGCGCGCGTGAAGATGCTCGAGAAACGCCAGCGAGAACTCGATGGGCGCGCTTTTTGCTTCCGACAATTCCGCCCAACGTTCTTCTCTGTACGGACGGATGGTCGGATTGTCTTCGGTGAGAGCCAGCTTAAACCGTACGTAGGAATTCACGTGGCTGTCGGGCACATGGTGCACGACCTGGCGAACGGTCCATCCTCCATCGCGGTAAGGAGTATCCAACTGCTGATCGGAGAGGCCGGCGACAGCGGCGCGCATGAGCGCGGGCGTATGTTCAATGCTGTCGAGGTATTGCTGTTTTTGTTGAGAGGTGAGAGGTCCGGAGTAGGCGAATTTTCCAATCGGAAAGCGCGGATCAGTCATGGCTCAGTGATGAACGTGATTTCAGGGACGGTGCAAAAAATCAGCTGCGAGCTTCGAGCAACGAGCTCGAGCGCTACAAAACGCAACCTACTGGAATGTTTGGGATCGTCAACCGTGCTGGTCGTTCGACAGAGTGCTCAGAAGTTATCGACCAGCAACTGGTTTTAACGCACCATGGCGAGGAGACGGACAGGCGCTTCGGGTGAGGTCTTGTCTTTGTGAGGAGCGACGATCACCAGCGAGCCCGTCTCGGGAATGGCCGTCAGGTTCGTGGTGCCTTCGACAACGTAGCTTCCGTGCAGCGCGATCTGGCGCGCCAGGGTACGATCCGAAGCGAAATCAGGAGTGTTCTCGACGGCAAAGCCGAGCACCCGGCGGGCGTCCATGAGGAACTGCGCAGCATCGGCGGTAATGGGAAAAGGCATGGCGGAGTCGGCTGACCTCTTCTGACGGAGAGCCACAACCGCACCTTGCGGGATCACGCCATTGTGAGATTCCCACGCCGCAATTCCATCTAGCGTGAGCGGAGCCTCAGCAGGGGTATCGAGAGCGACCAGCGGCGCAATCAGTCGTTCGGCGGGAATCTGTCCGGCAGACCAGGTGCCGGGAATCAAGTCGGCTGGAGAAATGATGCGAGTGCCGGACAACGACGGCTTCGATGCGCTGCCCTTCACCAAAGCGGGCGGCGCAGTCAAATCCACCACGTGACTGTAGCGTTCCTGTACGACGGAAGGCCGCCGGTCGGCGAACAACAAAACGGCTAGTACAAGAGCGTAGGCGATGATGAAACTGCGAATCCGCATCCGGTTCCTTGTTTGACGTCAGAACATCCGTTGGGGAAGCGGGGCCAGACGTGGGCACCGACGACTCGTACAGATATGACGTGAGCTTTGATGATTATTGTTGCCCGAAGGCATCTAGTTTTCAAACAACCTCAGGACATGGCCGGGCGGTCGCGGAGCGCAAGTGTCCATCGGCGAACACTTTAAGCAAACTTTCGTTTTACCCGGCAGTTTCCGCGCACTACGGAACAAGACTACAATGGATGTAACCTAGCGCACGTCATTCGAAGTCGGCTCTCCCGATTTGGCACTGATCTGCGCCTTCTCCTGAAACCGAGGACTGATGTTCGGCCGCGAAGAAAAGGTTTCTGCGATCCGGCTCACCGCCGCGCAATACATCATTCTGGGAGTTTTCCTCATCCTGGCCTATGGCTTGTGGCGGCTGCAAGTAATGCGCAGCGATGAATACGCCATGCTGGCCGAAAAAAATCGTGTGCGCAATGTGCCGATCCTGGCCCCGCGCGGAAAGATTCTCGACCGAGAAGGCCGGGTCATCGTCGATAACTATCCTTCGTTTTCTGCGTTGTTGCTGCGTGACTCTTCGCGCGATCTGAACGCCGACGCAGATTTGATCGCCCAAGGCCTGCACCTGAACAGCGATGAGGTGCGGCAGAGAATCCGGCGCTTTGCGTCGATGCCGCAGTACCAGCCGATCTTCCTGAAAGAAGACATCACGCCCGATGAACTTGCGTTCATCGAATCGCACAAGAATGAATTGCCTGAACTGGAAACGATCATGTCGCACCGGCGCCTGTATCCGAGGAATGGGTTCATGGCGCACCTGGTGGGCTACGTCGGCGAAGTCACGGAAGACATGCTTAACCAGCAGCAGTTCGAGCTTTACAACCCGGGCGACGTTGTGGGCGTGAGTGGCGTGGAGAAGCAATACAACAACATCCTGATGGGCAAGAACGGGTCACGGCGCGCGATTGTCGACAGCCGCGGGCGTGAGGTTGGCCGCTTGGATGAAACACCCGCCGTCCCGGGAAAGCAGCTCAAGCTGACGGTCGATCTCGATCTGCAGATCGCAGCCGAGCAGGCCATTGAAGGCAAGAACGGCGCGATCGTCGCGATGGATCCGCACACCGGTGAAATTCTGGCGATGGTGAGCCGCCCGACCTTCGATCCCAACGATTTTGCGGTGCGGATTTCGAAGGATGAGTGGACCAAGCTGGTGAACGATCCCGACAAGCCGCTGCTGAACAAGGCGATTCAGGCGCAGCTCGCGCCTGGTTCGACATTCAAGATCATCATGTCGGCGGCGGGATGGCAGGAAGGAGTCGCGCAAAACCTGCATGTGCATTGCACGGGCGGCGCGAACTTCTACGGACGTCGTTTCGGATGCTGGGTGAAGACCGGCCACGGCGAAGTGAGCCTGGAGAAGGCGATCTATCAGTCATGCGACGTCTTCTTCTACACGCTGGCGGAGAAGCTGGGGATCGACCGTATCGCGAAATACGCAACCGCGTACGGCTTGGGGCAGAAGACCGGCATTGATCTACCCAACGAAGTGACCGGGGTGATGCCGTCGGAAGAGTGGAAGATCCGGAACTTCAAGCAGAAGTGGTTCGCAGGCGAGACGATTTCTGTCGGCATCGGGCAGGGCGCCGTGGCGATCACGCCTGTGCAATTGATGCGGGCGATCGGCGCGATCTCGATGGACGGCCGCATGGTGGTGCCGCACGTGATCAATCCGAGCGAACTGCCGCAAGGCTTTGTCGAGACCACGCACCTTACGGAAGTGAAGAGCGTGGCGCTCGATCCGAATGGGTGGAATTTCATCACCGATGCGATGAGCCGCGTGCTCTTGCCGGAAGGAACAGCGCCCTCCGCGCACGTACAAGGTGTGGACATTGCAGGCAAAACCGGATCCGCGCAGATTGTTTCGCTGGCTCTGCGCGCCAAGCACATGAACGATACCGACTTCGCGCAGAACGGATGGTTTGTCGGGTTCGCGCCGCGACGCAATCCGGACATCATCGTCTGCGTGCTTTTCGAAGGCGGCGAACATGGCAAGCTGGCAGCGAGGATTGCGACGCAAGTGCTGAAGGCCTATGTCGACAAACAGCGACGCCAGCCGACCAAGATGGCCGCTGACAAGAGCAAAGTTGAAATCGGCGGGATGTGGACCGATCCGGAGGATTCGGATCATCTGCAGGGCGGACGTTTCGTAATGGATGCGGCCAAGCACCGGTCTCCTCTGGCGACGGCAGCGCCGGGGCTGCGGTAACTCCTACCAAGAAACCACAACTACAGCGAATACAGAGAAGGGTCGGAGGGAATCCCTCCGACCCTCCACTACCACGCAGCAGTCCCGCCCTGCCCCGGATGCCCTAATCCTCAGCCAGTCGTGATAGCTTACATTTCAGCATGAAGAGCGTTGCGCATTCGGTATTGAACATGGCTGCACTTCGCGGAGCGTCGTATGCTGACGCGCGCCTCGAACAGATTCGAAACCGTTCGCTGACCACCAAGAACGGCCGCGTAGGACACGCTTCCGAGTCGGAGACGCTTGGCGTGGGCGTCCGCGTAATTGTCGACGGAGCATGGGGATTCGCCGCGACGGCCGACCTTGATCGCGAATCGGTCGAAGCGACCACGGTGCGCGCGACCGAGATTGCTCGGGCCTCGGCGCGGGTCAAGAAGCAAGATGTGCGGCTGGCGGTCGAGAAGCCCGCCGTGGCGGAATGGACGACGCCATACAGGATCGATCCGTTTACGACTTCGGTCGAACAGAATCTTGAGCACCTGCTCAAAATTGACGGGGAGATGCGCGCGGTCGCGGGAGTCACGCTGGCTGAGACGGGAATGAATTTCCAGCGCGATGAGTCGTGGTTCGTTTCTTCTGAAGGCGCGGATATCCATCAAACAAAGTATTCGACAGGCGCCGGCTACACCGCGTATGCGTTTGCGGGGTCGGAGATTCAGAAGAGGTCGTATCCGAATTCGTTCGGCGGACAATGGCAAAACCGCGGCTATGAGCAGATTGAAGAACTGAAACTGTTGGAGAATGCCGGGCGCGTTGCCGAGGAGGCGGTCGCGTTACACAAGGCGGAGCAGTGTCCCGAAGGCGTGTTTACGATCATCCTTGATGGCTCGCAGCTTGGCCTGCAGATTCACGAGTCGATCGGGCACCCGATCGAACTCGATCGCGTGTTGGGGATGGAAGCGAATTTCGCGGGGACGTCGTTTCTCACGCTCGAAAAATTGGGAAATCTGCAATACGGCAGCGAGCTTGTGAACGTGGTTGCGGACGCGCGTCAGGAGCACGGGCCCGGCTTGGGCACCTTCGCCTATGACGATGAAGGCGTGGAGGCGCAATGCACGCCGATCATCTCAAACGGGCGCTTCACCGGTTATTTGAGTTCGCGCGAGACGGCGCACCTGGTGGGCGCTTCGCGCTCGGGCGGAACGCTGCGCGCGGAGTGCTGGAACCGGTTGCCGATTATCCGGATGACCAACGTCAGTATTCTTCCCGGCGAGAAACCGTTGAGCCGCGAGCAGCTGATTGCTTCAACCGAGCACGGCATTTACATGGAAACGAATAAGTCGTGGTCGATCGACGACAAGCGCTACAACTTCCAGTTCGGGTGCGAGATCGGATGGGAGATTAAGAATGGCAAGCGTGCGCGCATGCTGAAGAACCCTTCGTACTCGGGGATCACGACCGAGTTCTGGAATTCAATGGACGCGATCTGCTCGCGCGACGAGTGGGTGCTGTGGGGAACTCCGAATTGCGGTAAGGGACAACCACAGCAGGTGGTCGGCACTGGACATGGCGCGAGCCCGGCGCGCTTCCGGAATGTGAAGGTCGGAACGGCATACAAGGGAAGCTAGTTCGAGAAGCTTTCACCACAGAGACACAGAGAAAATTCAAAAATGCTCAATCAGGAAAGAGCAGCGGAGATTTTCGAGAGGATCCGGCGATTCGCGTCGGCCGACGAGGTCGAGGTCTTGTTCAATGGCTCGCGCTTCGCGTTGACGCGATTCGCTAATAATACGATCCATCAGAACGTGGAAGAAGAAAACGCAGTCGCGTCGATTCGCGCCAGTCTCGGCGGGCGCACGGCGCGCGCATCGGCAAACAAGTTTGATGACGAGAGTCTGAAGCGGGCGGTGGCAGCATCGGAAAGCCTGGCGCGGGTGCAGGAAGCGGATCCGGATCTGCTGCCGATGCCGTCGCCTGAGGAGACAGACGCGGACAAGAATGTCCGCGCCACACAGAAAACCGCGGGCGAGGGGGCCCGCGCAACACAAGCTCGAGCCACACAGAACAGGTTCTTTGCGCAGACGGCGGCGATCACGCCCGCGGACCGCGCTGAGGTGGTGGGGAAGATTGTTGGGATCGCCGAGAAGCGCAAGCTGACGACGGCGGGAATTTTTTCGACGTCGGAATCGGCGGAAGGGATCTTCAACTCGCGTGGATTGTCGAAATGGCACACGCAGACGCTGGCGGAAGTCTCCGTGACCATGTTGGGCGCGGACTCTTCAGGATGGCAGAAATCGAATTCACCGGATGTGAGAAACATCGACGCGGCTACGCTGGCGGAGACGGCGGCGCGCAAGGCGGTCGAATCGGCGGGCCCGCGCGAAATCGCGCCGGGGAAGTACACGGTGATTCTCGAGCCGGCGGCCGTGCTCGACTTCACCGGTTTCATGTTCTGGGATTTCGGCGGGCTGGCGATTCTCGATCAGCGGTCGTTTCTGAATGACCGGATCGGCACGAAGCTGTTTGGCGAGAACATTAATATTGAAGATGATGTGTGCCATCCGCTGCAGTCGGGGTCGCCATTCGACGGCGAGGGGATGCGACGGCAGCGAGTGTCGCTGGTCGAAAAGGGCGTGGTGAAGCGCGTAGTCTATGCGCGCGGCACGGCCGCAAAGATGAAGAAATCGGAGTACGCAGCGAAGGTTGGCTCGATCGAAGCAACCGGTCACGGATTCGCGCTGCCCAACGAGATCGGCGAGATGCCGCAGAACGTCGTGTTCGGCCCGCCCGCGAATCCCCAGACCGTCGAACAGATGGTCGCTTCGACCGAGCGCGGAATCCTGGTGACGCGCTTGTGGTATATCCGCGAAGTCGATCCTTACGAGAAGATTCTGACCGGCATGACCCGCGACGGCACCTTCTTAGTGGAGAAAGGAAAGATCGTCGGCGGCCTGCGGAATTTCCGCTTCAACGAAAGCCTGATCTCGATGTTGTCGAATGTCGAAGCGATGAGTGTTCCGGTGCGGGCCAGCGGAGAGGAATCATTTGACATGGTAGTTCCGGCGATGAAAGTGAAGGCATTTAACTTTACGGAAGTGACGAAGTTCTAGAAGCCATTTGCAGTTGGCAATTAGCACTTGGCACCTAGCAAGTTCGGTTAACTGCGATCCATCTGAACCTTACGAAGAAGCGCACCCAGCATCTTGCGGAGGCGCGAGAGTTCCTCAGAAAGTTGCTTGTATTCGTCTGCATTGCAATATTGCAGATCGCGACAGAGGAGCAACTCATAGTCCAGTTCGCTTGCGGAGCCTGCCGCGATTTGAAGGAAGCGCTGGAATTCGTTGTTCCCGTTTTTTTCACAGCCCTCTGCAATGTTCGCGCCGATTGAGACACCGCACCGTCGAATCTGGCTGGTCAATCCGTAGAGTTCGTGTTTAGGGAATCGAGCTGTGACGGCATAAAGTTCAAGCGTCAATTGGTGAGCTTTTTCCCAAACGTGAAGATCTCGAAAGTCTTTCATGCAATCAACCTTTCAGCAAAAGATGCCAACTGCGAAATGCTAAGTGCTAACTGCCACGTGCCGCAGTGACACCCGGCCGCATGCACCGAAGTTGCCCGTAAGTCCCTGTCCTCGTGGCACTTCGCAGCATATGTTCCATGACTTCCGTAACTTTGCATTGCAGATGCCGGGGTGTACTCTCGGCCTGAAATAGTGCACACCGATCGATTTCTGGCGGATCGTGCGCGCCGGGAAGGAAGGTTGTCGCGGCCTTGACTGAAGCTAAAGAACAGATTGCCGATGTGAGCCGGATTCGCAAGGGCTATACGGACGTGCAAGGCGCGCCGCGTTTTCCGATCAAATTGCCGGTGGCCATGAAAGCAGGTGCCAGCGGAACCGTAGTCGAGACCCAGAACATTTCAGCCAATGGAGTGCTCTTCCGCATGGATGCGGATGTGCCGGTGGGGTCTCCCGTGGATTTCACCATCTCCTTGCCGGCGGACGTGGTCGGCGCGGATCACGACGTTCAGGTGGATTGCCGCGGGCGGGTGGTGCGCAGTTTTCAGGATGGCGGCCGGCGCGGTGTGGGCGTCGTCATCGACGAGTACCGGTTCGAGCGCAGGTAGCGCTTCAGTAAAAGTTGTAAAGAGGGCGGATGGAAGAGACTCCGATCAGCGTCGAAGAAAGCCTGGAAGTTGCGCAGCCTGAGGATGGCAAGGGCACGATCCGCGTGATCGTGGCCGACACGCAAGCCATCTTTCGCGCCGGGCTGCGGAAGATCTTCGCGCTGGAAGACGATCTCCGGGTGGTGGGGCAGGCGGAAACTATGCCGCAAACCATCTCGGCCATTCAGAAATTCTCCGCTGACATTCTGATTCTTGAGGCAGCGTTGTCGCCGACTCCGGCGGACGCAGTGGCCGATCTCCTGCGTCAAAACACGAAATGCCGCCTGGTGATGGTATTGCAGGAGCCGGACCAGGAAATGACGCTGGAATTGTTCCGGCGGGGCGCGCATGGAGTTGTGTCGCGCGAAGTTGAACCCGAGATGCTGGTCGATTGCCTGCGCAAGGTAGCGGCGGGCGAGCCGTGGCTGGAGCCGCGAGCCGTGCTGTGGGTGCTGGAAGCGTACCGCACGCAAGGTTTGCGCCCAGCGGGATCACGGCCGAAGGTGCAGTTGACTCCGAAGGAATCGCTGATTGTTTCCTGCGTAACGCAGGGAATGAAGAACAAAGAAATCGCTTTGCGCGTGGGAACAACCGAACAGGTCGTGAAGAACTATCTGCGCAAAGTGTATGACAAGCTGGGGGTCGCTGACCGGTTGGAGCTGGCGCTCTACTGCCTGAATCATCGGGTGGAAGGCGACGCAAAACCGAAGGTCGCGCAGCCCGCCAATGGCGCGGACGCAGCCGCAATGCCGGCGCCTAACGCCAGCGCTGCCGCAGCAGGGGGAAGTAGTAGTAGTAGTAGTAGCCAGTAGCTGGAAGTCAGGTCTCAGTTCTCAGTTCCCAGTTCCCAGTTCCCAGTTGTCGAATCCGGTCAGGGGACTTTTGGGAACATCGCTGCCGAGATCCCATCAAAAATTCCACGGCACGCGAGCCGCGAATCGCTGTCCGCGATCTACTATCCGCCACTCACTATCTGCTATCCACTAGCCACAGCTCTTCAAGTACAATCATCTCGCGCAATCGAAACAATCCATTTGTAAACCGCAAGGCTTTTGGTGCGGCATTTTCCATGGTGAGAGGCGAACGTGAAAGGTGACGCGAAAGTTATTGCGATCCTGAATGAGGTGCTGAAGGCGGAGCTGACCGCCATCAATCAGTATTTTCTCCACGCGGAGATGTGCGAGAACTGGGGCTATTACCGCATGGCGAAGACCACGCGCAAAGAGTCGATCGAGGAGATGCGACACGCCGAAATCCTGATGGAGCGGATCCTGCTGCTCGATGGGACTCCGAACATGAGCGATTACTTCAAGATCAACATTGGCCAGAACTTGAAGCAGCAACTGCAGAACGATCTCGACCTGGAATACACGGCGGTGAAGCGGTTGAACGATGGGATCAAGGCATGCGTCGCGGCGGGTGACAACGGCTCGCGTGAATTACTGGAGAAGATCCTGGTCGACGAAGAACACCACATCGACTGGCTCGAAGGACAACTGCACGCGATCAAGGAAATGACCTACGAGAATTATTTGACGCAGCAGATGGGTGAAGGGGAAGAGTAGCCAGTGGGCAGTGGTTGGTAGTCAGTGGCCAGTAGTTCTCAGTAGCTAGTAGCCAGTTGCCAATAGCAGTTGCCAGTTGCCAGTACTCAGTTCTCAATAGGAGGACTGGTAGAATCGAAAGAAAGGCCGCTTCGCGCGGCGCCGGAGAGATGGCCGAGTGGCTGAAGGCGCACGCTTGGAAAGCGTGTTTAGGGGAAACTCTAACGTGGGTTCGAATCCCACTCTCTCCGCCAGTTTTAAACGACTTAACTCCTACCGCAATCAGTTCGCAATCACTTTACGGTTTAGGGCCAGGCCGACCACCCTTGAACCCGCCTGTTCCATCTCGTTCGTGATCACGTCCCCGTAGATGTTCAGCGTCGTTTTGATGTCGCTGTGCCGCATCAGTTTCTGCTGAACAGTGATTGGCGCGCCCACCGCGTCGAGCCAACTCCGGTAGGTGTGCCGCATTGCGTGTGTGCCGAGCGCGCCGATGCTTGCGGCCACCGCCGCGTTGCGAAACACTCTCCAGACGTTCGGATAGGACCATGGTAGTCGTCCGAGTT
>Ga0126383_10000099_pt1 | contig 41004 bp, 24 predicted proteins | sample PanSoiMetPlot_35_FD_96882 | JGI IMG/M metagenome (GOLD analysis project Ga0126383, IMG submission 96882) | Tropical forest soil microbial communities from Panama - MetaG Plot_35 | ecosystem: Environmental > Terrestrial > Soil > Tropical forest > Bulk soil | place: Panama | collected 2016-02-17 | reverse complement strand
TCGCGTGCAGGCAGAAGTAGTACTTGAAGGTAGGACTCACCTCCTGAAGCATTTGAATGTTGGCCCCGGCGCAAAAGAATTTTTCTCCCGCCCCGGTGATCACCATCACGTGTACCGCGTCGTTGAATCGCGCTCGCAACACAGCGTCGTCGAGCTGCCGCATCATCGCGTAGCTGTACGTATTCGCCGGCGGATCGTTGAGGCGAATCCAAGCGATACCGCCCTTGGATTCGTATTCCACGAGCGCTTTTTGAGAGGGCTGCGTCCAGTCCCGAAGCTCTGCCATTTCGCACTCCCCGCCGGATCACCGCTCCAGCGTCACCGCAATCCCTTGTCCGACGCCGATGCACATCGTCGCCAAGCCGCGCTTTGCTCCGCGGCGGTTCATTTCGTGGGCCAGCGTGGCGACCAGCCGCGAGCCGCTCGACCCCAGTGGATGTCCGAGGGCGATCGCCCCGCCATTGACGTTCACTTTCGCAGGATCGAGATCCAGATCGCGGATGCAGGCGAGCGATTGGGAAGCAAACGCTTCATTCAGCTCGACGAGATCCAGCTGGCTCGTGGTCCAGCCGGCGAGCTTGAGCGCCTTTCGCGACGCGGGCACCGGACCGATCCCCATGAAGCGCGGATCGACCCCCGCGTCGCCGGAGCTGATCAACCTGGCCAGCGGCTTGAGCCCGAGCGCGCGCGCTGCCGGCTCGCTCATCAGTAGAACCGCCGAGGCGCCGTCGTTGAGGGAGGACGAATTGCCGGCGGTCACCGAACCGCCATCGCGAAATACCGGCCGGAGCGCGCTCAGCTTCTCCAAATTGGTGTCCGAGCGAGGACCTTCGTCCACTCGAACGCGAACCGCCGATCCCTTTTTCTGCGGAACCTCCACCTCGATCAATTCAGGGTCGAACCGATGCTCGTGCTGGGCAGCGATCGCTTTCTGATGCGAGCCGAGCGCGAACTCGTCCTGCTCGGACCTGGAGATTCGCCATCGCTCGGCTACGTTTTCCGCAGTCTCGCCCATCTGCTCCAGCGGAAACAAAGTAGCGAGCCGCGGGTTCGGATAGCGCCACCCCAACGAAGTGTCGTAAGCCTCCCATTTGCCGGTGGGGAATCCATCCGGCGGTTTGGGCATTGACCAGGGAGCGCGCGTCATCGATTCCACCCCCCCGGCGATGACGATCTCCGCCTCGCCGAGGCGAATCATCCGGGAGCCCTGAATCACCGCTTCCATTCCACTTCCACAAAGCCGGTTCACGGTCGCGGCTGGAATTGAATCGGGAAATCCCGCCAGCAAGACCGCCATTCGCGCCACGTTGCGATTGTCCTCGCCGGCTTGGTTCGCGCAGCCGAGAAACACCTCGTCGATGCGCTCCGGCGCAATGCGGCCTCGGCGAACGATCGCCTGCAGCGGCAGCGCGGCGAGGTCATCCGGCCGGATCTCCTTGAGGGCGCCGCGGTGCTTGCCGATCGGGGTGCGGACGGCATCGATGATTAGGACATCGGGCATTTCGACCTCCTCAGGGATTGATCACCACTTTTCCAAACTGCCCCCGACTCTCGAGCAGTCGATGGGCCTCGGCCGCCTTCTCCAGCGGGAGCACGCGGTCGAGCACGGGTTTGAGCCGGCCCTCTTCGACGAGCTGCAGGATTCGGAACAAATCTCCCTTCGACCCCATGGTGCTGCCCAGCAGCGAGAGCCGCTTGTAGAAAAGCACGCGCAGGTCGAGCTTCGCGTCGTAGCCGGTGGTTGCGCCGCAGGTGACCAGCCTACCTCCGTACGGCAAGCAGGCGATGCTCTTTTCAAACGTTGCGACCCCGACGTGCTCGAATACCACGTCGACCATCCGCCGCTGAGTAATCCGCTTCACTTCTTCAAGAAAATCGCGACTCGAATAGTTGACGAGATGATCCGCTCCGAGCTCCTTCGCCTTGCTCAGTTTTTCATCGGACGAGGCGGTGGCGATCACTTTCGCCCCCGCAAGCTTGGCAACCTGAACCGCGGCGCTGCCCACGCCGGAGCCCGCCGCGTGCACCAAGACCGTCTCACTCGGCTTAAGCTGCGCCTTGCGCATCAACATTGTCCACGCGGTCAGAAAGGTCAGGGGAACGCAGGCTGCCTGGTCGAAAGAGAGATTCTTCGGTTTGGGCAAGATGTTCTGGCGCGGCACTACGACGAACTCCGCGTAGCCGCCCCAGCTGTGCTCGCCGATGATTTGATACTGGCGGCACAGGTTGTCTTCCCCGAGGAGGCACCGTTCGCAGTGTCCGCAAGACAGACCGGGATTGACGACCACCTCTTCACCGGGCTTGAGGTCTTTGACCTCGTTGCCGACGCTGTCCACCACCCCGGCGATATCGGCTCCCAGCACGTGGGGAAGCGAGAGCTTCAAGCCCGGCCATCCCTCTCGGACGAAGATGTCGAGGTGGTTCAGGCCTACCGCTTTCACCCGCACGCGAACGCCGCTGGCCGAGGGCGTCGGGTCCGGCAGGTCCGCGGGCTTCAGGACATCCGGTCCGCCGTGGGTGTAAAACGCGACCGCCTTCATGAGCGCCTCCTCTTAGGTCAGCACCTCTTGTAAAAGGCGGGAGTTCCCATGTCCACCGTCAACGTTCGAGTCGAGGATGGCGTCGCCGACATCGAGCTGAATCGGCCTGAGGCGCGCAACGCGATCAATCTGCAGATGGTGCGCGAGATGAACGCAGCGTTGGACGCGCTTTTGGAGCGCGACGAGCTGCGCGCGGTCATCGTCCACGGGTCGGGCGGGAAGGCCTTTGCCAGCGGAGCGGACATTGCCGAGCTTCGGGAACGCACTCACCGAGAAGCCTTCCTTGCCATCAACGCCTCGCTGTTCCAAAGACTGGATGATTTTCCGCGGCCGACGATCGCGGCAATCGAAGGCTTTGCCCTCGGGGGAGGCCTCGAGCTCGCGCTGGCGTGCGATTTGCGGGTCGCATCGCGCTCGGCGCGGGTCGGGCTTCCGGAGGCGACGTTGGGCATCTATCCCGCCGCGGGGGGCGCCTCTCGCCTGCCGCGATTGGTGGGGCTCGGTCGGGCGAAGGATCTGGTGTTTACCGGCCGCATCCTGGATGCGGAAGAAGCCTTCGCGCTCGGCATTTTTGAGCGGCTCTGCGAGCCGGGGCACGCGCTCCCTACGGCGAGAGAGTTGGCCAGCTCGATTGCAGCCAACGCTCCGCTCGCGCTTCAAGTAGCCAAGATGGCGCTCAACTCGGTCGGGCGCGGCGGCGACCCGGCGGCCGTCGAGCGCCTCGGACAAGCGCTCCTCTTCGACTCTCCGGAGAAGCGGGAACGGATGACGGCTTTTTTGGAGAAGCGCGGCAAGAAATAGTCTCGTCTGCTCGCAAGGAGGTTGCGAATGATGGAGATCCAATCGGTGGGCGTGGTGGGCGCTGGAACCATGGGTCACGGAATCGCTCAAGTCGCCGCACAGGCGGGTTACCAGACGCTGCTTTACGACGTGACTCCCGAGCTCGCGCAGGGCGGCCTGCGGCGGATCGCGGAAAACCTGCAGCGCGGAATCGACAAGGGAAAGGTCAAGCTCGAGACGCGCGATGCAACCCTCGGGCGTCTGAAGGCGGTGGCCGACCTGCGCGAGCTCGCTCAATGCGGGATGCTGATCGAGGCGATTCCCGAGGACCTCGGGCTGAAGCGGGCGACGTTTGAGAAGCTCTCGGAAATCTGTTCCGCCCACACCATCCTTGCTTCGAACACCAGCTCGCTGTCGCTCACCCAGATCGCTGCCGCAGCTTCACAGCCCGAGCGCGTGGTCGGGATGCACTTCTTCAACCCCGTTCACATCATGCGGCTGCTCGAGATCGTGCGGGCGGATCGAACGTCCGATGCAACGGTCGAAGCGGTCCGGCAGGTGGCGGCCCGCTTGGGCAAAGAGACGATCGTCGTGCGGGACCGCCCCGGATTCGCGTCCTCGCGGCTGGGAGTGGCGCTCGGGTTGGAGGCGGTGCGCATGGTTGAGGAAGGCGTGGCCAGCCCGCAGGACATCGACCGCGCGATGGAGCTGGGCTACGGCTACCCGATGGGCCCCCTCAAACTGGGAGATTTGGTTGGCCTCGACGTACGACTGGCCATTTCCGAGTACCTCTTCCAGGAGCTCGGCAGCGACGTCTTCAAGCCTCCAAAGCTTTTGAAGGACCTGGTCCGCGCGGGCAAGCTGGGGCGAAAGACGGGAGAGGGATTCTACAAATACTGATCCGAGGTCACGGGAGGATCAAACCGCCCGGGCTCCGGCGTTCGCCTGGAGTTTCAGCTGCCTCCTTGACCGGAGGTGCGCCGACTCCGGAGGTTTGTCGCGGGCGATCTCGCTGCGACAACCACAAGACTTTTTCGAAGAGGAGCTCGGCAAAACGCGAGAACGGCTCGCCCGACCCGTGGAGCAGGCGCCTGGCCTCCGCGCGAGCAATCTCCGCCTGCCGCTGCCTGCCGGTGCGCTCGAAAAAAGACGCCATTCGCCAGAGCCGGCCGGCATACAGCTTGCGCATCGCCGGCGTGAAGAAGTCGCGCGCTGCGCTTCGGAAGAGGTTGATCACCTGCTCGGAACGCTGGGCTTCGGTCAATTCGAGCGGGCTATGAGTCACCTGCTCCATTTTTTCCGCGAGCAACCGAATCTCCGGCTCCGGTGGAAGCCAAGGCTGCAGCTCTGGCTCCGAGTGAAGCTGACCCGACTGGTTGGCCAGGCGATCGTCTTCTGCTTCGGGAGCCGGTATCACCACCGATTGCGCATGGGGCGTCACCGCGAGGTGTCGAAGCGCCTCGTCGGCTCCATCCGGATAGGGGCTGCCCGATGCCAGGTTGAGCGCTGCGGCCCCGGAGAGAATCTGCCTCGCCTCGTCGCGCTGGATTTCCACCGCCGGCGCCGCGCGCCCGGCCTTGATTTCGCGAAGCTGTTTTCGGTATGCACTGCGCCCGACCTCATAAGCGACCAACTGCGCGATTCCCTTTTCGTCCGAGACGATCATCTGCAAAAGCTCGAGACCACCGCCCCGAAGAGTCCTGGGGACGACGAGACCTTGCTCGCCCGCGCCGCTCACCGAGGAGAGGAGAGACGGCAATTCTTCAGCCGGTACCACCGGCTGCGGTGCAGGGGGCGCCCCCGCTCGCTCCGGCAGGGAGAGCCCTAGGGAGCGGAGCTGGTAGAGCGACTTCTTCGCCGCCTTCGCCACTGCCTTCCGAGCCGAGGACGACAACTCATCCGCAAGCTTCGGATCCCGCGCGCGAACCGAGGCCTCCAAGACGGCCAGAGCCAGAGGCTCGGGAAGCGCCTCCACCTCCTGGGCCGCTGCGCTCTGGACTGACCGAGCAAGTGCTCGCGCCCGAGTGAACTGGTGCGCATCGAAACCCGCCGGAGCCGGAACATCGGCAAGCAGCAAGTCGAGCAGAGACTTGCGATCCGGGTCATCGCTTTTTTTCATGCGCAACATCTAACCTAAAGACCGGCGGTGTTCAGCGCCGTCGAACCAGATAGAAGCCGTCCTCACGGCCTGCCAGCTCCAGCTCAGATCCCAAGAGCGGACCGAAGACCTCGGCCGGCGTGGCGCCGCGAACTAGAAATGCGTTGTAAGCGCGGCCCTGACTTGCGTAGTCGAATTGGTCGGGCCGCCATTCGGAGGGAAAAGTTGGAGGCGGCGCGCTGCGATAGCGGACGGGCGAGTGCGGCGTTCGCGCGAAGCTGAAGTTGGTAGCGCCGCCTCGCTCGAGCGCCAAGGTCGCGGCGCTGTGCAGGTAAACCGGGTGGGTGACCACCCGCGAGAACGGGTTGAAGATCAATCCCATGACCATCGGCGTGGGCGGACACTGCGGAGCCAGTCGATCCACCGCGGAAGCCTCGCGACCAAACGCAACGAAGCCCTGAGCCAGAACAATGCCCAAGAGCGCCGCGCACGCCACCGCGCCGGCGGTGAGCAGTCTTCCGACTGCCGGGCGCACGGGAGGGACGGCGCAAATCAACAGCGCAGCGGCCAGGTGGGCATAGCGCGTGTTGAGATAATAGATGTAGCCGCGGATATCGAACGGCAGCGCGAAGTAAAGCAGCAGCGCGAGCAGACCGAGAGCCAGGATCCGCCACCGCCCGAGCCGCCCCTCGACGGCCTCGGATTTCCTGGTGCTCGGAAGGCAGCCGAGAACCACCGCGGCGGCCGCGACGAGCGCTGTCGCGTACAGAGGGTATCTGTCCGAGCCGTCCCGCAATTGATTTGCCAGGACGCCGAAGAGCTCGTCGCGATTCTGCGCAAAGCTCTTGAATGAAAGATTGCTCTGCGAAAGCAGCGGTCCCCACGCCATCCAGGGCGCGCCGTACCGAATCTCGGTAGGCTGGCCGATGCGAGCCACCACCCAGACCCCGAAAAGCGCGAGCGCGGGGAGGGTGGCTGCCAGCGCAGCGGCGCGCGGGCCAAGGAGAGCGCGGATGCGGACCGGCCGTGAGCGTAGGGCGGCATCATCCTCCGCCGCGCGCGTGGCCAAGAGCAGCAGCGGTAGGGCCAGGCCGAGAAAGGCAAAGACCTGAACGTGGAACAGAAGCGTGAGCACCAGAGAAACGGCGAGCGCGGCGGCCCACGCTTTGCGCCGATGCGGATCGGAAATCGAGCGCACAAACGCCGCGCAAGCGAAAAATGCAATCGGCAACGCCGAGCAGTAATTCACGAATCCCCAAGCGAAGCTGTCGCCGTAGGCAAACGGCAGTGATAGCAATGACGGCCAGGATGGCCGTCCAAGGCTTCGCAGCAGGAAGGCAAGCCCAAGCGGCATGCCGATCACATATGCGGAGAGGAACAGCTTGTTGGCGATCCCGAGAGGCAGGAACCAATTGAGAAAGCTGACGGCGTAATAGTAGCCAAGGTACGGCGTCAGCTCGCCTCGGATCGCGAACAGCTTCGGGTAGAGAGTGGTTGGATCATCGATGCGGTGGAGCACTGAGATCAGGTGCAGGTGCTGCGGAAGGTCAACCATCGGCAGCTGGCTGCTCGCCCACAAGGGCAGTACGCCGAGTGCCAGTCCAACCAGGTAGAGCAGCCGGTTCGGTCGGTTCACGCCCGAATGAATCTACGATGGCGAGCGCCGCCGCGACATTCTGCGGTCGGCGTTGCTCGAGCTGGACTAGTCGCTCGAGCTGACCACGACGGGCCATCCCCGCGCCATCGCGTCCCGGAAGAACCTGGCGAGCTCCTTCCGGCAGCGGTTCGCCACATCTTCACCCGGATCCAGCAGCGAATCCTCGCCGGTGCTGCGGCCGAAGCTCAGCTCGACCGGTCGGCCGCACTGATCGCAGCGGATGGTGACCGCGCGAAAGAGAGCGACCGGGACCGCATACCGGGTACCGCACTCGCATTTCCACACCATGGCTCGCTCCCCCTGATGTTCCGCCGCCTGCGACTCGAGCTGATCAGCCAGCCGTAGCAGGGCGGGCAGGTCGTGCGGCGGTCGGGCGAAGATCGCCGGCGTGCCGCACCCCTCGCGAATGGCTTCGAACGGGAAAGGGGGGTGGCGGGAGGAGACCAGCTCGCAAAGGCGATCCCGGACGCGAGCATCGCGGAACTCGGCGCCGGCCAACGCCCGGTCCAACACGTCAACCCCAACCGGGAGGTTGGGCTCGATCAAGTCCTCGGCCGGAATCGGGCGGCGAGGTTCCTCGAGTCGATAGAACGGAGCTGCGAAGAATCGAATAGCCACTGAGTCTGGATGATAGCCGCTCAGCTCCACTCCAGCATCCGTTGCAATGGCACCAACGCCGCCTGCTGAACTTCCTTGGAAAGAACGAGCTCGGGCCGCCGGTCGCGCATGCACAAATACAGCTTTTCCATCGTGTTCAGCTTCATGTGGGGACACTCATTGCACGCGCACCCGTTGTCCGGAGGGGCAGGAATGAACGTTTTGCCGGGTGCACGCTTTTGCATCTGGTGCAAGATGCCCGCCTCGGTCACGACGATGAACTTCTCCTTTGGGCTGTTCACCACGCGGTCGAGTATCCCCTTGGTAGATCCGATGTAGTGCGCGTGGCGAAGAACGCTCTGTTCGCACTCGGGATGCGCTACCACTTCCGCATCGGGGTGCTGGACCATCAGCTGCACCAGCTTCTTCTCGCTGAAGATTTCGTGGACGATACAACTGCCGGGCCAAAGCACCATTTCGCGCCCAGTCTTTTTCATGACGTATCGTCCGAGGTGCTGATCCGGCGCGAAGATAATCTGCCGATCCTTCGGCACCTTGTTCACGATTCTCTCCGCGTTGGAGGAGGTGCAAATGACATCGCTCATCGCCTTTACTGCCGCCGAGCAGTTGACGTAGCTGACCACGAACGCGCCGGGATGCTCGCGGGTGAACGCTTTGAAGGCTTCGGGCGGGCAGCGGTCGGCGAGGGAGCAGCCCGCGTTCAGATCTGGGAGGAGCACCAGCTTTCCCGGGTTGAGTATCTTCGCTGTCTCCGCCATGAAGTGAACGCCGCAGAAGACGATCGTGTCGGCCTTCGTTGCGGCCGCCTGCTGCGCGAGCGCGAGGCTGTCCCCCACGAAGTCGGCGACATCCTGGATCTCGCTCTCCTGGTAGTAGTGAGCGAGGATGACCGCATTGAGCGACGACTTGAGCCTGAGAATCTCCTGCTCGTAGTCGATGTGCTGGAAGCTCATGGCAACCACCCAGAGTATTTGTTTAACTTGCAGCCGCTCGAGAAGCCAGCGCGCGAGCTTTTGGTGGTCGACGGGTGGCCGCCCGGGGGCCGCATTGAATCGGCGGCCGCGGCCAGCTTCTGCTAAAGCTTCGGATTCAGAAAATGCGAATCATGGTCCGCAACTGTGGCTGAGGATGCGAAGCGCCGCCTTCCCGCGGCGGTGAAGTACATCGTCGGCAACGAGGCGTGCGAGCGCTTCAGCTTCTACGGCATGAGCACCATCCTGGTGCCGTACATGCAGCAATTTCTTGGATGGCAACGCAGCCGCGCCGAAGGCGTCTATCACGACTTCGTGGCTGGCGCGTTCGCCGCGGCGGTGATCGGCGGGTGGCTCTCTGACCGCTTCTTCGGCCGGTACAAGACGATTTTGTGGCTTTCCTATGGCTACGTGCTGGGCCACGCGGTGCTGGCCTCGATGGATATCGCGCCAGATCTGCGCGTGACTCTCCTTTTCCTCGGGCTCACCCTGGTCGCCTTTGGCCAGGCGGGCATCAAACCCAACCTCTCGGCTTTCGTCGGCGATCAATTCCGGCAAGACCAGCAGGGCCTGCTGGACCGCGTTTACTCGCTCTGGTACGTCGCGATCAACGTCGGGTCTGCGGCTTCGCAGATGGTCACCCCCTGGCTGCTCGCCGGGTGCGCGCTGGGCGGATTGAAGCTGTGCGAAAAGACTGCCGTCGCCTGGGGCTTCGGCGTCCCCGGCCTGCTGATGGCGGTGGCGCTGGTCATCTACCTTGCCGGGCGGCGCCTCTACGTGAAGGTGCCGCCCGCCGGGCGCGATCCAGACTCGTTCGCCTCGGTGCTGGCGACTCGCCTCTTCTCCGGCGATCGCGAAGCGCGCGCGCGGCACGGCGAGACTGCGGTCGAGGGCATGCGCTCGGTTTTCGGCATCGCGCTCGTCTTCCTGCCGATCGTCGCCTTTTGGGCTCTCTACTTTCAGTACGGCTCCTCGTGGTTCAATCAAGCCGAGCAAATGGATCGAAACGTCTTCGGCTGGCACATGGAGTCGGCGCAGATGGAGTCGCTGAACGCCATCCTGATCCTCATCATAGTGCCCTCGTTCGCCTACGGCGTGTACCCCGCGCTGGAACGGGCCGGAATCAAAGTGAGCCTGTTGCTCCGAATGGGGGTAGGGATGTTCCTCGCCGTGCCCGCCTTCCTCTCAGCGGCAATGATCCAGCGCTGGATCGAAACCGGCGCGCGCCCGCACATCGGCTGGCAGGTGATTCAGTATGTGCTCATTGCGATTGCCGAGACGCTGGTCAGCGTGACGGCGTTGGAGTTCGCCTACTCGCAGGCGCCCCGGTCAATGAAAGGCACGATTATGAGTTTATGGTTCCTGACCCTCGGCGCGGGCTCGTTTGTCACCAGCCTGGTCGCGCGCAACGTGAGCTTCGGGAGCCGCACGGGCTACTTCCTCTTTTGGGCGGCATTCATGTTCGCCGCCGCGGTCGTGTTCGCGGTCGTCGCTGCGCTCTACAAGCCGGTGGCGTTCATCGCTGCCAACGAGCAGATGCCTCCGGTCGCTTCGTAAAAGGGCGACCGCGACGCCGCTAGGCCGACGCCGCAGCGCCGCGCGGGCTCGCCGCCAACGCGTGGCGAGAATCGGCACGCAGCACCCGCCGCAGGAAAGATCCGGTGTAGCTCGCCTCGACCTGGGCGACCTGCTCCGGCGTGCCGGCAGCGATCAATTGCCCTCCGGCCGCCCCGCCCTCGGGGCCGAGGTCGAGCACCCAATCCGCGTTCTTGATCACATCGAGGTTGTGCTCGATCACCACCACCGTGTTCCCGGCGTCGACCAGGCGATTGAGCACCGAAAGCAGCTTGCGGATGTCATCGAAGTGCAGTCCAGTCGTCGGCTCGTCGAGGATGTAGAGCGTCCGCCCAGTGGCAACCTTGCACAACTCCCTGGAAAGCTTGATTCGCTGCGCCTCGCCGCCCGAGAGGGTCGGCGAGCTCTGCCCCAGCCGGATGTAGCCGAGCCCGACGTCCTCCAGCGTCTGCAGGATCCGAACGATGTCCTTGTGAACCGCGAAGTGCTGCTTGGCTTCGCGGACGCTCATCTCCAGAACCTCGGCGATGTTTTTCCCCTTGTACCGTACGCGCAGGGTCGCATCGTTGAATCGCTTGCCCTGGCACACTTCGCACGGAACGTAGACGTCGGCGAGAAAGTGCATTTCCACCAGCTTCACCCCGTCTCCCTCGCACGCCTCGCACCGTCCGCCTTTCACGTTGAATGAAAATCTCCCCGGTGTGAACCCAAAGGCGCGCGCTTCCGGAGTCATCGCAAAGACATCGCGGATGCAATCGAACACCTTGGTGTACGTGGCCGGATTCGACCGCGGCGTTCGCCCGATCGGCCGCTGGTCGATATCCACGACCTTGTCGAGCAGATCGAGCCCCCGGATGCCGTGGTGAGCGCCGGGCACCTCCCGGCTCCCGTACAGCTCTCGCGCCAGCGCGGGATAGAGGATCTCGTTCACCAGAGTTGACTTGCCGGCTCCCGAGACGCCGGTCACCGCGGCGAAGATGCCTACCGGAATCTCGACCGTGATGTTCTTCAGATTGTTGGCCTTGGCCCCGACGATCACCAGCTTGTCCTTGCCGACGGGCCTGCGCCGCTCCGGCACTTCGATCCGCTCTCGGCCGGAGAGGTAGGCGCCGGTCAAGCTCTTCGGATCTTTCTTGATCTGCGCCGGCGTTCCCTGCGCGACGATCTCGCCTCCCAGCTCCCCAGCTCCCGGCCCGAAATCGATGATCCAGTCCGCCTGCTCCATCGTCTCCTGGTCGTGCTCGACCACCAGCACCGAGTTCCCCAGGTCGCGCAGCCTTTTCAGAGTGGAGAGCAGCTTCCAGTTGTCGCGCTGGTGCAGACCAATCGACGGCTCATCGAGGATGTAGATCACCCCGGTCAGCTCGGAGCCCATTTGCGACGCGAGTCGGATGCGCTGGCTCTCACCTCCCGACAGAGTCGCGGCGTTGCGGTCCAGGGTGAGATACGAAAGCCCGACGTCCACCAGAAAACCCAGTCGGCTGCGAATCTCCTTGAGCAGCTCGGTCGCGATCTTGGCCTCCGTCGCAGTCAGGGGAAGCCCTTGGAGGAATGCCGATGCTTCGCCGATGGTCAGCTGCGACAGCTCGACCAGAGTTTTGCCGTGGACCCTGACGGCGCGCGATTCGCGTTTGAGCCGCTCTCCTTCGCAGGCGGGGCAGGGCTTGTTGGAGAAGAACTTCATGTAGTAGCGGCGCATGCTCTCCGACTGGGTCGTCTTGAAGCTGCGCATCAGCTTGTTGAGCAGTCCCTCCCATTCCATCCGCCAGGTTCCGCCGTTGCCCCAGCGGAGCGTAAACTCGCGGCCGTTGGAGCCGTGCATGATCACGTCCTGCTCGCGCTTGGAGAGCTTCTCGTAGGGGACATCAAGGTCGATCTTGAACGCGCGTGAAAGCTGATCGACGAAGTCCGCGGTCCAGCCCTCGCCTCGATGCATGCCGCTGGCCCAGGGCTCGATCGCCCCTTCCCGGATGGTTCGGCTCCGGTCGGGGACGATCAAGTCGGGATCCATCTCTGGCCGGGTGCCGAGGCCATTGCAGTCCTGGCACATTCCCAACGGGTTATTGAACGAGAAAGACGCCGGGCTGAGCTCAGGGAAGGAGAGGCCGCAGAAGTGGCACGAGTTCAGCTCGCTCAGGACGCGGTCGGCGCCTTTCGATCCGGACTCGTCGGTGACGACGAGAACTCCCTTGCCTTCCTTGAGCGCCGTCTCTACGGAGTCGGTGAGTCGGCTGCGGACGTCGGGCTTGAGCACCAGCCGGTCGATGATCAGCTCGATGTCGTGCTTCGATTTCTTGTCCAGCTCGATGCGCTCCTCGAGCGCCTTGACCTTTCCGTCGATCCTGGCGCGGGAGAATCCGCGCTTCTGCGCATCTGCGAGCAGGTCCTTGTGCTCGCCCTTGCGATTCTGCACCAGCGGGGCGAGGAGCATCAGCTTGGTGCCGGCGGGGAGCTTGAGGATCTCGTCGATGATCTGTTGAGCGCTCTGCTTGCCGACCCTTCGGCCGCAATTCCAGCAATGCTGCACACCGATCGAAGCGTAGAGCACCCGGAGATAGTCGTGGACCTCGGTGACAGTGCCTACCGTCGACCGGGGGTTGTTCGAGGCCGCCTTCTGTTCAATGGAGATGGTGGGCGAAAGCCCGCGCAGGGTGTCGTACTTCGGCTTTTCCATCTGGCCGAGGAACTGGCGCGCGTAGGCGGAGAGCGATTCGACATAGCGCCGCTGGCCTTCGGCGTAGAGCGTGTCGAAGGCGAGGGACGTCTTGCCCGAGCCGGAAACGCCGGAGAAGATGACCAGTTTCTTCTTCGGGATGTCCAGCGAAACGTTCTTTAGGTTGTGCTCTTTGGCGCCTCGGATGGAAATGAATTCGGGCTCGGACATGACTCGAGAGCGGACCCCGCAATACTGAAAGGAAAGTCAGCTATAACCCATCCGCAGTTTTACTGCTTCCTTTCCAGGTAACCGGCTCGCTCCTTTGCCGGCTGCTTTGCGTGCTCGGTTGCCCTAGCGTGGTGCCAATGGCGGTCCTTCACAACGACGCGAAAACTCTTCGGCTCTCGCTTGAGCTCGTCGATCGAGAGGTGCCGCCGCTGATTCCGGGCCAGCCACCGGTCCCCGCCGACGCGGTCCGCGTGCTCGGCAGCGCGGGCGTGGAGTTCTACGACCGCAGGGATGCAAGCTACTGGCCGTTTATACGCCTTCCAGTGCTTTACTACGCGGGTACCGACCCAGCAGAGCTGGTCAGCTCAATTCGAGAGCTGTGCAGTCTCAAAGTTCCGGGGTTTGCATTCCGCACCGGCACGGCTCATGACTTGGCAGTGCAGGTAGGCCGACAAGACGCTGGCGGATTCGTCGTGGAGGTCGGGATCGACCTCGCCACTTATTTGTTCGAAACGACCGGAACCCAGGGGGAGCCTGGGCGCGAGCTGGCGATGTTCCGCTTCATCACCAACACCGCCGAGCTGGTGAGGTTCGCCGACCAGCTCAAGCAAGAGATTGAACGGCTTCCCCCGGTGAAGAGGTTGTGAGGCCTGAGGTTGGCGGGCCGCGAGGCGAGTGGACTCGACCTCCAGACCGTCGCTTGCGAGCCGCAGCACGTTGCCTCAATGTTCGCTTTCGCAGCCGCTCTTGCACGTGATTTGGAGCGGCATGGGCTTTGAAGTGGCGGCTTGCACCATGAACGAAGAGAGCTGCTGTGAGTAGGGCGCGCCGGGGATGTTCCTGGATGGCGTTTGTGCTTGCGATTGCGCTCGGCTGCGGCGGTCCGTGCGGTCGCAAGGCCTCCACCCGCGGGCACTCGGCAATGCCGAACGAGAATCTTCCACGGGAGTTGAAACCGTTGCCGGACCCGCCGGAGCTTCGCATCGCGCGGCAGACCTTGCCGGGTGCAGATGCCCTCTCGGTGGTCACCGTGCGGCCGCGCGGCGAGGTGCGCGGCGAAGTTCGCCCGACGATCACCTTCTCCCGTCCGGTGAAGAGCCTGGAGTCATTGGAGCGCTCGGCGAACGATTCGAAGGGCGATCGACCCGCCGAGATCGAGCCCAACCTGGAAGGCGATTGGAAATGGCTCGGCTCCGCATCGGTGGAGCTGGTGCCGAGGGGGCCGGTTCCCTACTCCACCCGCTTTAGGGTGAAAGTTCTGAAGGGACTGAAGGCCCTGGACGGCAGCGAGCTCAAAGAGGACTACGCGTTCGAGTTCACCACCCCGCGCCTGGAGCTGCAGGACGTCTCGCCGGTGCGAGGCTACCGGTGGATCAAGCCGCAGCAGACTTTCAAGCTGCTGTTCAATCAGCCGGTGAAGGAGTCGGACTTGGCCGCGTCCGCCGCCTTCGAAGTTGAAGGCGAGAGGGCTCCTTGGCGTGCACGGGTTCTGGCGCGGACGTCGATTGCGGAGGAGCGCCGAAAATCGGAGGAAGAGGCTCGCAAGGACGGAAGGCTCGAGCGGCCCGACTCGGAAGAGCGCGCTGTCAATCAGCAAACTCGGTACGAGCTGGCTGCCGATCGTCCATTTCCGCTCAACAAGTCGGTGAAGCTGAAGATCTCGCGCTCTGTGCATGGGGAGCAGGGGCCGCTCGCCATGGATCGCGATGAGTCACTGGAGTGGAAGGTGTATGGCCCGCTCGAGATCAGCGGCGCGCGGATGTGCCTTCTTGGGCGGGATTGTCCGTACGGTCCCCTGGTCATCTTCACCAGCAATCCGGTGGACATCGAAAGCCTCAGGCAGAGGTTGACGATTTCGCCGCACGCGGAGGTGGACTGGGAACGCGCGCAAGCCGTGTCTCCGCACGAGTACTACCAATCGACTGAGTTACCGCACGTCAACCTTCCAGGGGCTTACCGACCTGGAGCTCAGTACAGCGTCGCGCTCAGCGCCGGCGCGATGGATGAATTCGGCCAGAAGACCAATCGACCCTTTCAGGACTTGGTGCGGACCGATGATCTGCACCCCGCGCTGTACACGGGAGGCGACCACGCGCTGATCGAGGCGGCCTCCGGCCCCAGGCTCCCTGTCGAGCTGGTCAATCTAAAGTCCCTGGATGTCGAGATCTGGAAGGTCACCATTCCGGAGGTCGCGAGGCTGATCGATTCTGCTCTGTACCGCAAAGAGCGCCCGCTCCCGCGCGCGGCGGATGTCCGCGAGCGGAGCGCGCTCGGATACGCTCTCAACGAGAAGCGCGTGCATCCGATCGACCTGAGCAAGGCTTTCGGAGGCAAGCGCACGGGCATCGCGCTCGTTGCGCTGAGCTCGCCGGAGCTGGATCGTCAGCGCCGGCCCCGCACTCTGGCCCAGGTGACGGACCTGGCGGTCCACGTCAAGGTCGCTCCCGCTCAGTCGCTCGCCTGGGTAACGCGGCTTTCCAGCGGAGAGTCGGTCGAGGGCGCGACGGTTTCAGCTTACGACTCGGCGGGAAAGCTTCTGTGGACCGGAAAGAGCGACCCCGATGGTTTCGCAGATGTCCCCGGTACGGTCGCGCTCGGTTTCAAGGGCGGCCCGCGCGTTTACTCCTGGGAAACTCCTTTTCTACTCATCGCGGCGGAGAAGGAGGGCGACGTCGGCGTCACCGCCGATACCTGGGCTCTGGGGATTGAGCCGTATGAGTTCGGCCTGTTGCAGGGCTGGGAAGGCGCCCAACCAGCACCGGAGGGCCTGGTGTTCACCGACCGCGGCATCTACCGGCCTGGGGACAAGGTCTTTATCAAGGGAGTGGCGCGGTTCCGGCAGGTCGGCAAGCTGAAGACGCCCGTCGATGGAACCAGCCTGGTCCTCAAGGTGGTCGACTCCCGGCAGCAAAGGGTGAGTGAGCAGCGGCTGAGCGTCACGCGGTACGGAACGTTCAACGCCGAGATCGAAGTCCCGAAGGGAGCTGCCACCGGCCAATACTGGATAACCGCCAGTGGAGAGATCGCCGAGGGAAGTCTTTCATTCGGCGGCGGCTTCCGGGTAGAGGAGTACCGGGCACCCCAATTCAAAGTCGACGTAGAAGCAGACAGCGGCGAGCTGCTGCAAGGCGAGAAGCTGATCGCTCATGCCTTCGCTCGGTACCTCTTCGGGGGCGCGATGAGCAACGCGCGAGCGCGTTGGTCGGTTCATCGACAGTCCACTTCCTTCGCGCCTGACCCTTCAAATGGATTCGTCTTTGGTCAGGAAACCTGGTGGTGGGACGATCAGCGACCGGAGCCGAGCTCGGGTTTCTTTGCTTCGGGAGCCGGCGTATTCGATCCGAAGGGCTCGTTGGACATCGAAGCGGGTGTGCTCGAGACGCCGGGCGAGCGGCCCTGGATCTACACTGTCGAGGTCGAAGCGCAGGATGTGAACCGCCAGACCGCGGCAGGCCGGACTGAATTGGTTGTCCATCCGGCCAGTTATTACGCGGGGCTTCGAGCTCCGACCGGATTTGCGCAGGCCGGTCGCGAGCTTTCCCTCGAGGCGGTGGTCGTCAATGCGAGCGGCAAGCGCGTCGAAGGTCAGGACGTTCGCCTGAGCATCGTTCGTCGGACGTGGAAATCGGTCCGCAAAAAGGACGCCAGCGGTTTTCTGACCGTCAGCGAGCCGGTGGAAGAGCCGGTGCACACCTGCGAGCTCGAGAGCGCGGAACAGCCAGTGGCCTGCCGGTTCAAGCCCTCGCAAGCGGGTTTTTACATCGCGCATGGCACCGTGCAGGACGAACGTCATCGACGTCACACTTCGAGCATTGGCGTCTACGTCACCGGTCCCGGCTTCGTGGCGTGGCAGCGCAGCGATACGGATCGAATCGATCTGATCCCCGACAAAGCAAGCTACGACGTCGGGGACATCGCTCATCTGCTGATCAAATCACCGTACCCGGAAGCAAATGCGCTGCTCACCGTGGAGCGGGAGGGCGTGCTCGAAAGGCGCGCCATAGCCCTGAAAGGCTCGGTGGTGACCGTCGACATTCCCATTCGCGAGGAGATGGTGCCGAACGTCTACGCAGGTGTCGTCCTGATGCGACCTCGCGTGGCGCAAGGAGGTATCGAGACCGGCGACGACCCCGGTCGCCCCAACGCGCGCGTGGGTTGGGTCAACCTTCCCGTCGAAAAGAAAACGAAGCGCCTGACGGTGACCGTGGCCACCGACAAACCGGAGTACCGGCCCGGCGAGGAGGTTGCAGTCAACGTCGAGGTTCGAGACCATGCGGGGAAGGGAACCCCCTGCGAGCTGACGGTCTACGCGGTGGATGAGTCCGTGCTCCGGTTGACTGGGTATCGCACGCCGGATCCGATTGCAGCAATCTTTCCCGTTCAGCCGATCTCTGTCCGAGTGGGCGAGCCACTGATCCACCTCGTCCGCCGCCGGGGCTTTGCCGAGAAGGGTGAGGCACAGGGGGGCGGGGGCGGCCTAAGCGCCGAGAGCTCCGGTTATCGCAGCAACTTCAAGACGACGATTCTCTTTAACCCAACCCTCGAAGCGAGCGCATCCGGAAGAGCGCATCTCAAATTCCGCCTCCCCGACAATCTCACTGCGTTTCGGGTAATGGCGGTGGCAGTCACATCCGGCGATCGCTTTGGCTCGGGTCACGGGACGATCAAAGTCAACAAGCCGCTGCTCGCGCTCCCCGCGCTGCCGAGGTTTGCAAGGGTGGGCGATCGGTTCGAGGCGGGCGTGGTGATTCACAGTTACGGCGCCGGCGAAGGCGAAGCCACGGTCGAAGCAAGCGCGCGCAATGCGCGGCTCGTCGGCCCGGCCCTCAAGACCGTCCAATTGGATCCCTCCGCTGCGCAAGAGGTCCGGTTTGCTTTTACTGTCGAAAAGCCGGGTCAGGCGACGTTCCGCTTTCAGGTCCGGAAGGAAGCGGAGCACGACGGGGTCGAGGCGACGATTCCGATCGAGCTTCCGGTCGAGCTGGACGTGGTGGCAACGTACGGCGACACCTCCAGCCAGCGCGTGGAGGGCATTTCCGCTCCCGCCGGCGTTTGGCCGGGAATGGGCGGCCTGGAAGTGACGCTCGCGTCGACGGCGCTGGCGAACTTCGACCAGGGAATTCAGCAGCTGATCGATTACCCGTATGGCTGCCTGGAGCAGCAGTCCTCTCGGCTCGTCCCATTCGTGGCGCTGCGCGAGATCGCCGGCAAGTTCGCGATCGCCCTGGGCGGCCCGACAAAACAAAACACGCAGGCGCACCAGGAGATCAACGCGATATTGCGGAGGGCCCTGGCCGATCCACTGGACCTCAGCCATGCGCGGGATCCGGACGAAGTCATTTCGGCCACGGTGAGCTCGATTGAGAAGTTGCAAGAGCCGGATGGATCTTTCAAGTACTGGTCGGACTCTTGGTGCGCGGATTCCTGGGCGTCCGCCTATGCGACGCTCGCCCTCGCTCGCGTCCATCAGGTGGGCTATGCGGTCCAGGCTGAAAAACTCTTCCGAGCGGCAGGCTTCCTCGCGCGCGTGGCGGGGGGGAGCTGCCATCCGTGTGAGCACTGGTGCCCGGACGAAACGCGCGTCTTCGCGACTTACGTCCTGGCGAGAATGGGCGCCGCCAAGCCAAGCTACTACGGTGAATTCTACGCCAAGCGAAAGCAGCTGCCCCTTTTCACCCAAGCCCTTCTGGCCGACGCAATGTTCATCGGCGGAGGCGATCGATCCCGCGCCAACAACTTGCTCCAGGAGATCCTCAACCATGCCAAGGAATCGGCGCGTGGCGTCCATTTCGAGGAAGCTCACCATCAAACCTATGCCACGCTGTGGCATTCGGACGTTCGGACGACGGGTTTGGTGTTGCAGACCCTGGCGGACATCGCCCCCGACCATCCCTACGTATCGAAGATCGCCCACTACCTCCAAAGCGTGCGCCAGGCCGACGGCAAATGGCGCTCAACCCAAGAGGCGGCGTTCAGCCTGATGGGCTTGGTCGAGCTTCTCAGAGTGAAGGAGAAAGAGACGCCCAATTTCGAGGCAACGGTATTGCTCGGCCAGCGTTCGCTGTTCGAGCACGGTTTCCGGGGTCGCTCGATGGAGGTGATCAAGGCCTCGCTGCCGATGGACCAGTTGGCGCCAGCCGCCGCTGGCCCTTCCAAGTTGGTCTTCAAGAAAGAAGGGGCCGGAGCTCTGTACTACTCCGCGCTGCTCCGCTACGCGCCCAAGGAGCTTCCGACGAAGGCCTTGGATCAGGGGCTCTTCGTTCAGCGGTGGTTCGAGCCTTACTCGGGCGGAGGGCAGGCGACGCGATTCTACGCTGGGGACCTCATTCGCGTGCGATTGCGAGTGGGAACAAATCAGGAGCGCCACTGGGCCGCTTTCGAGGTTCCTCTGCCAGCGGGGATCGAACCGGTCGACACCTCTCTCGCCACCACCACCCGGCTCGGGCAGACGCCCGAAGATGACAAGCGCGAGCTCAGCTACGCCGCCGAGGGTCAAGGCGACCAGGAGGCGGCTTCGGCCTATGATGCAGAAGCGATTGTTCGGGAGCCTTGGCTCCATGGATTCTGGAGCCCGTTCAATCACGTGGAGCAGAGGGACTCTAGGGTGATTCTCTTCGCAGATCATCTTCCGCCGGGGGTTCACGTAGCCTCTTTCGTCGCCCGGGCGACGACCCCCGGTACCTTCGTGCTCAAGCCGGCGAGGGGCGAATTGATGTATGAACCGGAGGTGTTTGGTCGTTCCGATGGCGGAACATTCGAAATTACCTGGCCGCCTTCGGTTTCAGAGAAGTAGGTCGCCGTGACATCCGAGCCGCCCAATCGATTTGCCCGACGCTTCTGGATCGCGGTGGGACTCGTGCAGCTGTGCGTCTATGCGGCGATCGTAGGATTCATCTGCGCTCCTCTTCCCGAACGGCTGATGGACTACCGATCGGTGGCTTCGGTTCGAATTCTCGACCGACAGGGCGGGTTGCTCCGCGAGCTTCTCTCCCGCGCCGATGGGCGATCTACGCCGGTAGAGCCGTGGGAGATCTCGGAGTCGGTGCGGTCGGCGTTCGTCGCGGCCGAGGACAAAAATTTCTCTTCCCACTGGGGAGTCTCCCCGCCGTCGATGGCGCGCGCCCTCTGGCAAAACATCCGCGCCAGGCGATGGGTCGCCGGCGGTTCCACCTTGACCCAGCAGCTGGCGCGAACCCTGGTGCCGCGCAAACGCACGGTGTTGGGCAAGGTGCAGGAAGCGCTTTGGGCCTTGAGGCTCGAAGTTCACCTCTCGAAGGAAGAGATTCTGACGCAGTACTTGAACCGGATCCCGTTCGGCAACAACGCCTACGGCATCGAGGCGGCGTCGCAGCTCTACTTCGGACGTCACGCGAAATACTTGTCGCTGGCTCAGGCCGCGATGATGGCGGCCGTCCCCAAGGGACCTACCGCCTACAACCCGTATCGCAATCCGGAGCGCCTTGCCGAGCGCAAGGCGTGGATCCTTCGCCGAATGGCGAAGCTCAATTTGATCGATCCGGAGCAGGCCGAGGCAGCGGCCGTCGAGCCGTTGGACCTGCAGGCGTTCACTGCCGCATTCCGAGCGCCGCACTTTAGTGAGTTCATTGCCGCGAATCTCGAGCGGTGGGGTTTGGCAGACGCGACGGTCATTGAAACCAGCCTCGATCCGAAGCTGCAGCTGGATATCGAGGACGAAGTGGCGCAGGAAGTCGCTCGACTCAAAGATCGACGGGTGGGATCGGCGGCGGTCCTCGTCGTCGACAACCTCACCAGCGAGGTTCTGGCCTACGCGGGCTCGGCGGATTTTTTCAATGACTCGATCGAAGGGCAGAACGACGGGGTCCAGATGAAGCGTCAACCGGGCTCCTCGCTCAAGCCCTTCCTGTACGCGGAGGCATTCTCGGCGGGGTTCACGCCCGCGACGGTGATTCCCGACCTGGAGACCCACTTTCCGGGGCGAGCTGGGCCTTACTCGCCGAAGAACTACGATCGACGAACGCACGGACCGGTTCGAGTGCGCGAAGCGCTGGCGAACAGCTACAACGTTCCCGCAGTTCAGGTGGCGGACGCGCTCGGCGCTGAGCGAGTGCTTAAGCTGCTGCAGCGCGCGGGGTTCGAGTCACTTCGCAGGGGCTCCGAGCACTACGGCCTCGGCCTGGTGCTTGGCAACGGCGAGGTTTCCCTCTGGCAAGCGGCCCGGGCGTACGCCGGCCTGTCTCGGGGAGGAGTCTTGCAGCCGCTGAGGCTCATCCGCCGCGCGCTGCGTGCCGACGGCACGGAAATCCCGATGCGGCCCCGCTTCCGAGTCGGCCGCTTCGCGGACCCCGCTTCCTCCGCACTGGTCACTCACATTCTCGCCGACCATTCCGCGCGAGCGCGGGCCTTCGGTTTGGACAGCGTGCTTCGCCTGCCGTTCCCGTCTGCCGTGAAGACCGGCACCTCGAAGGGCTATTCCGACAACTGGACGCTCGGATACACTCGCGAACGGACGGTGGCCGTCTGGGCGGGCAATTTCGACGGCACCCCGATGATTCAGGTGTCTGGCATCGCGGGCGCGGGTCCGATCTTCAAGCGGGCGATGCTGCGATCGATGGAAGGCTTGCGACCTGCCCCGCTCGTCGACCTCGCCGGCTTGGAGCAGGCGCGCATCTGCCCGCTGTCCGGGCAGCTGGCCGGACCCTGGTGTCCGGGGGCGATGGATGAGCTCTTCGCGGCCGGCACGCGTCCAACGACCGCATGCCCGATGCACCGACGCCTCGCCGACGGCCTCCCCAAGCCGCTCGCGCGGCGATGCGAGGACCTCGGCGGGGCGGAGCATCGGCTGGTGGATCTGGGCGACGAGTTCTACGATTGGGCGCGCGCGGAGGGTTTGGCGCAGGAACCCTGGCTCGCCGAGGAGTGCGCCGCCCCACTTCCCGACGCACAAACTGCTCAGCGCGGCCGATCGCCGCGAATCGTTTCCCCGCATGCAGGCGACGAGTTTCTTCTCTTTCCGGATCTGCCGCTCCGAGATCAAGCGATCCCTCTGCGCGTTCACGCATCGCCCGGCGAGGGTGCGCTGGAGGTGCGGTTGGACGACCGCTTCCTCTTCCGGCTCGAGGCGCCATTCTCGGGACAGGTGCCGGCGCGAAGCGGTGACCACCTTCTTTCGCTTCACCGCCCCGACGATTTGAGGCCGGTCGCGCAAGTCCGATTCCGCGTCCGCGAGGAGCAGCACTTGTATTGAGGGGCCGCCGAGGCGGGCCCGCGGAACAACTGGTCTTTTAGCCGTTGTCGGATCGGCACCTAGACTGGCCTGGATGTCCGTCTCTCCGAGGAGAATTCGCGTTCTTCCGGACGCAGAACGCGCGGAAGATGCCCTCCTCGCCGCAGCGGAATCGTCGCGCTTCGTCGACGGATCACGGTTTCTTACCTTCGCTCAGCTCGTCGACGCATTCGAGGGAGCGAAGCAGCTCGGGCGACGCGCCTGCTCGCCGCTCACTGCGCGGATCGTGCTCCAGAATGCGGCGCGCGAAGCAGGGTCGGGGCCGTTCGGGGCGTTCGTTGGGGAGCCGGCGTTCGCCCGGGCTGCGTTGGATCTGATTCTGGAGCTCAAGGCGGGACGAGTATCCCACTCGGAATTTGCGACCGCCGTCGAATCGCTGCCCGAGTCTCGTATTTCGCGGGCGCGCTTTCTCGCGCGCCTTTACTCGACTTACGAGCGGCGAATGGCCACTCTCAAGCTCGCCGATCGCGAGGACGTGGTGCGGGGAGCGATCGAATTCCTACAGCGCAGAGGTCTGCCTTCGCGGCTGCAGGCTTCGCAAATCGAGGTCGCGCACCTGTGCGACTTTCCGCAGCTGCGGGTCGATTTCCTCATCGCGCTCGCGTCGGAGTGCGACCGCAGCGGCATCTCTTGCCGGGTGGAAGTTCCAGCCTCCGGATCCGCGCACCTGGATGGCGCCGTCGATCCCTTGTTTGCCGAGTTCGAGCGCCGCGGGCAGTCGTTTCGCCACGTCGAGCTGGAGAAGATGGATCTCTCTGCAGAGCGACCTCTGGGGTGGTTGGGAGCCTCGCTCTTCTTGCCCGGCGAGGAGCCGATGGAGACGGCCAAATCCTCTCGGCTTGAGATGTTGAGCGCCGGAACGGCCCGGGAGGAAGCTCGACTCCTGGCGCGGCGCGCGCGGGCATTGGTGGAGGAGGGGACGCCGCCGGATCGAATTGCGATCGCGTTTCGCGAGCTCGACGAGGAAGCGGAGTGGCTCGCCGAAGCGCTCGAAGAAGTCGGGTTGCAAGCCCGCATCCGCCGCGGGGCTCCGCTCGCTTCGACCGCGGCGGGCCGCCTCGCGCTGGAGCTGCCGCTGCTGGTGGACGATGGCTTCCCTGCAGAGCGGATCTCGCGGATAGTGACCAGCCGCTACGCTCCGCCACTTTCAGCAGGTGCTCCGGAATCGCCGGAGCGATTGCTCAGCCTCGCCGCCATTCGCGACGACCTGATCGGCGCGGACGGAAAGCGGGGCGCCTACGAGGTTCGACTGACGGCGCTTGCCAGCAGGCTCCAGGTGAGGCTTGGCGAGGGAAAGCCGAATCCCGCGCGGCTGCTCCTCGAGCGCTGCGCGAAGCTGATCGAGCTGTGCAATCGCATTCCCGAGGAGGGCCGCTGCGTGGAGCTGCTGCGGCGATGGTGGTCCGCTCTCGGCGAGATCCGTTTTATCGAAGGGATTCGGCGCAAAGAGCCGCGCGGTATGGAGGACACCGCCCTCGGGCAAGCGGTCCTCTCCGCCCTGGCTCGTGACCAGGCAGCCGCCGAGGCGCTTCAATCTCTAGCCGCGGAGCTGGAGGGTGCGCTCAAGCTCGCCGGCGCCGAATCGCTGACGATCCATCGCCGAGCTTTCCACCGCCTGCTCGTCGATGCTGCGGCGGACTTCAATCTGCTTCCCCGTGGACCACGCGTCGGCCAGGTGCACGTGCTCGACGCGCGGGAGTTGTCCGGACGCAGGTTCGCACACGTGCTCATCGGCGGCATGGCCGACGGACGGTTCCCGCTGAGGCGAATGCCGCACGTCCTGTTTCCCGACGAAGATCGAGCGGCGGTGAATAAACGGGCCGGCCGCGCCATTTTCCGCCTCTCGGCGGGAGAAGGCGAGGCGATCGTCCCGTGGCCGCTTGCGGAGGATCGGCTGCTTTTCTACCTCGCGCTTTGCTCGAGCGACGAGGGCGTGGTTCTCTCCTACGCGCGGCAGAGGCCGGAGGGACAGGAGCAACTCGCCTCGCCGTTCCTCGAAGAGCTTCAGCGGCTCACCGGCGCCCAGCTGGTGCATGTCCCGACTCAGCCGGCGCCTGCCCTCGATGACGCTTGCAGCGAGGCGAAGTTGCGGGAGCGAGTGGCGATCGAGCTTCTGAGTCGACCGGAGTTGCGCGCGTCCGAGCCGGATCCTGACCGGCCTTCTCTTGTCGCGCGGTTCGGAAAAGAGGAATGGCTTGGCGTCGCGCGCGAGCTGTGCAGCATTGAAGAAGAGCGGCTCCGCTTCTTTTCCAACCCGGATGCGCAAGTTGGGTCGTTCACCGGATGGTCGGGTGTTCCAGAGCTGCGCGCCCGGCTTTCGCAGCTGCTCCAGTTCGGCCCGGATCGGCCGCTGTCGTCTTCGACCTTGGCTCGGTTTGGAAAGTGCGCGTTCCGCGGTTACCTGGCTCTGGGTGTCGGGCTGGAGGAACCGGAGGCTCCGGACGAAGAGTTGGACGCGCGCGGCCAGGGCTCGTTCTGGCACCACGTGCTCGAAGAGCTGTTCACGCGGCTGAAGCGGGCCGGATTGATCGGCCGTGCTGCCGACGAGGTGCCGCAGGCGTTGATCGACGAGGCGCTAACGACCGCCGCGGATGCCGCCGAGCAAGCGGGGCACGTCGGCCATCCGCTTCTCTGGAAGCTGGATCGAGAGCGCGCAAGGGCGATGGTTGCGCGCTTGCTGCGCGCCGAGCACCGCGGCTTGCCGTTCGAGCAGCTCTCGCCAATGCGCGCCGAGCTGGTGTTTGGTCGAGAAGGGGCGGACCCGGAATGGCGCGAGGTGCGACTGCCTGACCTGTGCGGCGGTCCGGATGTCTTCGTGGCAGGCAAGATCGATCGGCTTGATTCGGGTTCGGGCGGAGTGGGCGTAATCGATTACAAGTCGGGCAACATCTCGACTGCGAAAAATCTGGTCGAGGAGCTGCTGGTCACCGACTTTCAACTTCCACTTTACCTGTACGCCATTCGCTCGCTCGGCAATCGCGGCAATCTGGACGGCGCCCTGCTCTCGCTCAAGACCGGCAAGGTCACCCAGCTCGAAGCAGCGCTGCGCGAGCACGGCGATGTGCGAATCGAGGATCTCGTCGCCACGGATGCTCAAGTCCGCAAAGAGCTCGAAGGGTCCGGGCGGAAGAACCTCGCCAATGCGGTGCACTCAATGCTCGGAAAGCTTCGCGCCGGCGAATTTCCCATTCGACCCCGAGACTGCAGCTTCTGTTCATTCCAGCCGGTCTGTCGAATCACCGAGCGGCGCTTCCAGGAAATTTGGACGTGAGCAACTCCGCGGACGCAACCGCATTCGCGCTGGATCAAAACCTGGCGGTAAGCGCCGGCGCCGGAGCGGGAAAGACCCACAATCTGGTGACGCTCTGCCTGCATTTGCTGGGCGGAGCGAGAAAGGGTGGGACACCCATTCCCACCGCGCGCTTGTTCATGGTGACGTTCACCGAGAAGGCTTCGGCGGAGATGAGGGAACGGCTGCGGCGCCGCCTCGACGCGCTTGCTCGCGGGCGGGATGGAGGCGAGGAGCTGCTGCGAAGCTCGTTCGAGCGGCACGGGCAGCCGTTCCCGTCGCGGTCCTTCTGGCGGCGAGTGCGCGATGAGCTGGGCGACGCCACCATCGGCACCTTCCACGCGCTGTGCGCGTCGATGCTGCGCCGGGCCCCGGCGGGCGGAGGCACGGTCCCGGATTTCAGCCTGCTCGATGAACGCGACGCCCAGGCGCTCATTCGCGACTGCGCCGAGCGCGCGGTGCTCGACCTTCTGCAGGCTGGAGACGGAGCCACCTTGGATCTCTGCCGGGAGCTGAATTTTCTCGATCGCGGACGTGCCGGCGGTCTGGTGACGCAGCTGTGCGCAATGTTCGCCAAGATTCGCGAGGAGGGACTCGCGCCGGAATCGGTGAGCATCTCTGAAGAGAAGGTGGCCAGCGCGGAGTTTGAGCAAGGGTTGTCGCGCCTGAATGAAGCCGTCGCCGAGGCGCGGGCGATCAACGCGCGCGAGCGCGGCGAGTTCGCCGGGGCTCTGGAGGTCTGTTCGCGGGCGCTGGAAGGACTGTCGTTGGACAACTTCCCGGCGCGCTTCGGCGCCATCCAAGGCGCGATCGAATCCATGAAAAGCTGTCGCCGGCGCGACGGGCTCGCGGAGGCGCTGAAAGCCGTCAAGCGAGCAGCGATGGGCAATGGCAACGGGCAGCCGGGGCTGCGCGACTGCTACGCCGGTTGGGCGATGATTCCCTTTGAGCGCGCTTTCCGAGGACTGTTGGTCGCGCTGCGGGATCGCCATCGGATGGAGCTGGACCGGCGCGCCTCCCTGGATTTCTCAGAGCTCCTCATCCGGACGCGAGATCTTCTGCGCCATCAACCAGTCACCCGGCGCGAGGTTCAGGCGCGCATCGGCGCCCTGCTGGTCGACGAGTTCCAAGACACCAATCGCCTTCAGCTGGAGATCGTGCTCCTGCTTGCCGAGAGGCGGGAGGGCTCGCCGCGGTCAGTGAGCACGGTCAGCCCGGAGCGGGAGGTGCCGCTGGAGCCGCAGCTGCTCTGCGCGGTAGGCGATCGAAAACAATCCATCTACGAGTTTCGAGGTGCGGATGTCTCGGTCTTCGAAATTCTGGCGCGGAAGATCGAAGCGGAAAACGGTCGGCGCGTCTATCTGAGCTCCAACCGAAGGTCCTCTCCGGAGCTGGTCGCGTTTTTCAATCGAACCTTTGTGCAGCTGATGCGCGAAGGTCTCGATGCGCGACCTTACGAGGTTGCATACCGAGCCGAGACCGATGACCAGCAGCCGGTTCGCGCGACCCAGCGATGCTCTCCACCCGTCGATTGGCTGGTATTCGACGCGGCGGAAACGGCGGAAGAGTGTCGCCGGCTCGAAGCGGACGCGGTGGCAAAGAGAATCCGGCAGCTTCTTTCAGCCGGAGCAGAACCGGTCGTCGGGCAGCCCGACGGCTCGCTGGGGAAACCGCAGGGCCGGGACATCGCCATCCTGTTTCGCCGCTTCACCTATGTCGAAGCGTATCGGCAAGCGCTGGTGAGAAATGGGGTCCCTCACCGGATCGTACGAGGAAGGGGCTTCTACGGCGCGCAGGAGGTGCTCGACCTCGCCTCGGCGTTGGCGCTGATCTCGGATCCAGCCGACGCGCTGTCGCTCGCCGCCGTGCTTCGATCTCCGATCGCCTGCATTTCCGACGCTTCGCTGCTCAAGATTTCGACCGCCTGCGGTGGAAAGCTGTCGCTTCGGCGCATTCGAGATCCGGACGTGCTCGAGGCCGCTGGCCTGCCTGAAACCGAACGCAGGCGGTGCGAGCGATTCCTTGGTTTGTATCCAAGCCTGAGGCGGGAACGCGACCGCCTTGGAATCCGCGTGCTGCTGCGGATACTGCTCGAGCAGACGCAATACCGCGTGGCGATCGCCGGCACTCCTTTCGGCGAGCAGGCGCTGGCCAATATCGAGAAGCTGCTCGAGCTCGCCGGGCGCTGGGACGAATCCGGGAAGGGAGGCTGCAGCGCATTCGCGCGCGAGCTGCTTGAATTGGCGGACGCAGATCCGACCGAAGCCCAGGCCGATACTCTCGACAGCGCCGATCGCCGCGCAGTGCAGCTGCTGACGATTCACCAAGCGAAAGGACTGGAATGGCCGATTGTGTTCGTGCCGGACTTGGCCGCGCAGCGCGGCCGTGGTCAGGCGCCGGTCATCTTCGATCGTCAGCACGGGCTTGCGGTGAGGATGCCGCTGGCGGACGGGCAGGATACGCCGCGCTCGCCGCGTTTCGCCCGCACGGCGTCGGAGCTCGCGCGGCGCGAGGATGCCGAGCACTTGAGGTTGCTCTACGTTGCGTTGACGAGGTCGCGAGATCACCTCGTTCTCTCGGGCCAATCCAGCCGCTCGGCGAAGACCTGGAGGGAGATGCTCGAAAAGACCTTGTCCTCCGAGCCGGCGCTTCGAAAGCTCGTTTGCGAAATCAGGGCGAGCGACATTCCGATCGCCGATGCGCAAACGTGCGAGGCTCAAGAATCCACGGCCGACTCCGTACGGGTCGACGAGGCCGTCCGGCGCGTGCGCACGCGCCGTCCGCCGGTTGCGTCGGCAGCGGTACTTCCAGTGACGCAGCTGCAGGACTTCGTTCTCTGTCCCCGCCGATTCCTCTACGCTCATCGCGCTGGGTTGTCAGAACATCCGAGCATCCTCGAGATTGAGGAAACCGGCCTCGCACCTCCGCTCGGCGGCCGCAGCGCGATCGACAAGCGCGCGCAGGGGACGTTGGCGCATCGCTTGCTGGAGCGCGCCGATCTGCGGCTCGCCTACGGAACTGCTCGGGCTCAACGGGACCATCTGGACGCCCTGGTGTGGGAAGAGGGCGCGGATCCCTCTTCGCCGGATGCGCGGCAGGTTGTCGCATGGGCCCAGGGTTTCCTCCGCAGCGCCTTCGCGCGCCGGCTCGCTGCCGCGCCGCTCAGCAGAGTGCATCGCGAGCTCCCGTTCTTGCTGCGACTCGAGAGCGCAGCCGGCTGCAAAATTCATCTCAAGGGCCAAATCGACTTGGTTTTTGAAGATGACCAGCGCGCGATGACGGTGATCGATTACAAAACCAGCGAGCGCCACCCCGAGGGCCTTGCTCCCTATGCGTTTCAACTCGATTGCTATGCGCTTGCCGCCCGGCAGCTGGTGCAGGATGGCGCCTCGGTAGAGACCGGCGTCGTCTTTCTGCAGCAGGCCTCGCCCGAGCCGGAGATGCGCACGCCCGCTTCGTCGGAGAACCTTCGCGAGTTCGAGGAACGGTTGGTCCAGGCGGCATCCAACTTGCTTCAAGCCAATCTCCGCGGCGAGTGGCCGGGCCAACACTTGGATCGGTGCTCCGAAATTCACTGCGGCTACCGGTACCGCTGCCACGCGAGCTCCCCTGCGGTATAAGGAACGCCTGAGCGCAATCGAATGCCGAACGTCGTGGTCGTAGGAGCCCAATGGGGCGACGAGGGGAAGGGAAAGGTCGTCGACCTTCTCACCGAGCACGCGCAAGTCGTGGTCCGCTTTCACGGCGGGAACAACGCCGGCCACACCGTGGTCGTCGGAGGCCAAAAGACAATCCTGCACTTGATTCCCTCCGGGATTCTGCACGCTGGAAAGGCGTGCGTCATCGCCAACGGAGTGGTCATCGATCCTTCGGTGCTGGTGGGGGAAATCGATTCGCTGAAGAGCCGCGGATTTCTCAAGGACGATGCTCAGCTTTTGATCTCGGCAAGTGCCCACGTCATCTTTCCATGGCACAAGTGGATCGACGCGCTTCGCGAGAAGGTCCTCGGCGGATCGAAGCTGGGCACCACGGGCCGTGGCATCGGCCCCGCTTACGAGGACAAGGTCGCCCGCCGCGGGATACGCGTCCGCGACCTTCTGAGCACAGAACGGCTCGCGCGGCGCGTGGCGGACCGCCTTCCGGCTGCGCTCGAACAGCTGCGGTCGCTGGCGCAAGCGGCGCAGGCGCCTGTGCCGGCGCTTGAGACCGACGGCCTGATTGCCGAGTACGCCGCACTGGGCGAGCGCATTCGCCCGCACGTCGGAGACGCATCGCTGTTCCTCGCGGGCGAGGTCGCCAAGGGAGCGCGGATTCTCTTCGAGGGTGCGCAGGGGACCCTGCTCGACGTGGACCACGGCACGTATCCATTCGTCACCAGCTCCAACTGCATCGCCGGCAACGCAGCGGTCGGCGCAGGCCTTGGCCCTACGGCGATCGACAAGGTGATGGGAATCAGCAAGGCGTACACCACTCGAGTCGGAGCCGGCCCGTTCCCCACCGAGCTCACCGACGAGATCGGCGACCGCTTTCGGACGAAAGGGGCGGAGTTCGGTACCACGACCGGACGACCGCGGCGCTGCGGGTGGCTCGACGTGGTGGTCCTTCGCTACGCTGCCCGGGTGAACGGGCTGTGGGGGCTGGCGCTCACCAAGCTGGACGTTCTTTCCGGCCTGAAGGCGATCAACTTGTGCACCGGATACGAGCTGGATGGGCGTCGCGTCAACGAGCTTCCCAGCGACCTGGAGGACCTGGAGCGGATTCAGCCGGTTTACGAGGTCCTGCTGGGTTGGGACGACGACCTCACTTCGGTGCGCACCTTCGATGAGCTTCCGCAGACTGCAAAGAGGTACGTGCGCCGGGTGGAGGAAGCCTGCGGGGTGCCGGTGGTCTGCGTTTCGGTGGGAGCAGATCGAGGCGAGACCATCCTTCTGCAGAATCCATTCCGCGCTTGAGCGCACGCGGCCCGGGGGCTGTTACAATTTGATGCCGCGCCGCCGGTCAAGGACGAGACCACTGGCGATGGAGGTTGGACGATGTCGGAAATGCCCCAGGCTGTGATTGTGGAAGCGGTGCGCACCGCGCGCGGGAAGAAGAAGGGAAGCCTTGCCGGAACCCATCCGATGGACCTGGCATCTCACGTCCTCAGCGCGGCAATCCGGCGAACCGGCATCGATCCGCTTTTGGTCGAAGACGTGGTGATGGGCTGCGTGACACAGGTCGGCGAGCAGGGTTTCAACATCGCGCGAGGCGCGGTGCTGGCATCCGGTCTTCCGATCGAGATCGCCGGAAACACGGTCAACCGTTTCTGCGCCTCCGGCCTGCAGGCGGTGAACTACGCGGCGATGGAGATCATGTCCGGTCAGGCGGACGTCGCGATTGGCGGTGGAGTTGAATCCATGAGCCGGGTGCCGATGGGTTCCGACGCCGACGGCCCGGGCGACGGTCCGATGGCGCCTTCGCTGGTCGCCCGCTTTCCCAACCTGGTTCCCCAGGGCATCTCGGCGGAGATGATCGCCGAGCAGTGGAAGCTCAGCCGCGGCCAGCTCGACGAATTCTCGCTCGGGTCGCAGCGAAAAGCGGCCCAGGCGATCCGCCAGGGGTACTTCAAGCGGGAGATCGAGCCCATCCGCGTCCTCGGACCAGACGGGGCGCCCAAGATGTTCGATACCGACGAGCACGCGAGGCCGGGGACGACCATGGATGCGCTTTCCGCCTTGAAGCCCTCGTTCAAGGAAAACGGCGTCATTCACGCTGGCAATTCGTCCGGCATCGTCGATGGTGCCGCCGCAATCCTTCTCGCCAGCAGCGGGAAGGCGCGCGAGCTCGGTCTCAAACCGCGGGCGAAGCTCGTCGCTACCGCAACCAGTGGCTCGGACCCGGTGCTGATGCTGACGGGCCCAATCCCGTCGACCCGCAAGGCTCTCGAGCGAGCGAAGCTTCGAGTCGAGGACATCGACCTGTGGGAAATCAACGAGGCATTCGCGCCGGTTCCGATCGTCGTCGGCAAGGAGCTTTCCATTCCGCTGGACCGCATCAACGTGAACGGCGGAGCGATCGCGCTCGGGCATCCCCTGGGCGCGACGGGCGCGATCATCTTGGCCACGTTGCTCAATGAGCTCGAGCGGCGCGATCTGCGCTATGGGGCGGCGACGCTTTGCATCGGGTACGGCATGGGCGTCACTACGATCATCGACCGCCGCATCGACTAGAGCTGCACGCCCCACCTCTTTCGCCTCCTCGTCGACCTTCCGAGGGCCCGCACCCCAGCCATTCGCGCGCGCTCCCCCTTTCGCGGGTCCCCGCGGTCGCCGTATGTTGCTTGCTCCATGCTCTTGCCCACCTTGGTGCTGTCCATCATCGGTACCGCTCCTCCGGGGCCCGCGTCGATCGCCTTTGAACGCGCCGAACAGGACCTCGCCGAGAATCGCCTGGATGAGGCCGAAACTTCGTACCGGCAGGCAATCGCCGCGCGACCCAACTACGCGGAGGCGATGAACGGTCTGGGAAGCGTTCTTTTCAAGCAGGGCAAGAAGGACGAAGCCGTCGCCCAGTTCAAAGCGGCGATCGAGGCCGACCCGAGCTTCAAGCTGGCTTACTTCAATCTCGGTTACGCCTCGCGCAAGAGCAACGAGTTCGCAACCGCCGCAAGAGCCTACGAGCAGTATGTTCAGCTCGAGCCCGATGATCCCGATGGATTCTACGGGTTGGGCGAGAGTTATCGGCAGCTCGGAGAGCGCGCCAAGGCGGTCAGCGCGTACGAGCAGTTCGTCGCCAAAGAGACCCGGCCCAGCGAGGAGAAATGGGTCGATAAGGCGAAAGAGTACATTGCAAAGCTCAGACCCCGTGCAACCGATCCTCCGACGATCTCGCGCGGCGCGCCAAGGTTCGCAAACCCGTTTGCCGGCACTGGGCCCACGGGCACCTCGGATGAAGCTCCCTTCGCTTCGGCTTCGGGACAGGCTGCCTTGGCTTCACATCAGATCGCCGAGGGCGATCGCCTGATGGAAGAGCAGAAGTACAGGAGCGCCTCGTTTGCCTACGAGGATGCGGTCCGCTCCGACCCGAATAACATCGAGGCGCTGTTTAAGCTCGCTAACGCCGATGGCGTGCTCGGGTACTACACCCAGGCGATCGTCAATTGGAGCAAGGCGGCGCAACTGACAAATGACTCGGCCGTTCGCAAGACGGCCGTGGAGAACGTCGCTCGCGCCCGACAGAAAATGTCGGAGGTCACTGCGCTTCCTTTGAGCCAGGCCGGTGTTTCCTCGTCGCCGAATCCGCTTGACCCGGCGCGCGAGCAACAAAAAGCGGACAAATTGCGATAAAATTCGTAAGCGAGAGTGCGGAAATGGGTGCGTAGCGGTTCCTTCGACAAGAGACTACTTTTGAGAGATTGCCATGCCCCTTGCCAAACTTGAGCCGGAGATTTTCAGGCCCCGCAAAGTCTTTGCGGCGGCGATGGCGTTGGCAGGCCTGTTGTGGAGCGCGGTGTTGGTTTACTTGCTGCAGTTTCGCGGCGTCCCGGTGAAGACGTTCCTCTCCGCTCTGTTCTTCGTAGTGTTATTCGGGCTGTCGCTGACCTACTACGCGCGGACGGTGATCGTCGTCGACGGCGCCGGCCTCACCTATCGGGGGATCATGCGCACCGAGCGATTCACTTTCGACGACATCCGTAAGGTCGACGTGCTTCCGGGGCCGGTTACCGTCTACGCCATCCGCGGCAAAGATCGGTTCGTCCATTTCACGAGCTTCTTCAAACACCATCAGAGGCTGGTAGCATTGCTGATCGAGCGCGCCGGCCTGGCGCCGATGCGCTCCTAACCCCGGTCCTGGCTCGTTCGCTCCGAGCTCGATCGATGTTCGCAGAGATTTCCCATCGAGCCGCGTCCTTGGCGTAGGATTTCGCCCCAATGATGGAGGCCGCAGCTTGAGGCGGTGCCGATCGATGGCACTCGCCGTTGTGCTCGCCGTTACAGGGTGCAGAGATGAACAAGCGGGGCCGCGTCCGCGCGCACCCCCGGGGATGGCGAGCAGCCCGTCGCGCGCGTTGGATCGCGCTCCGGAAGAGCTCACCTATCGCAGCGGGGCGAGCTGGGCAGGCGGTGCAATCGTTTACATCGGCAGCCGGGTATCCCCCCTGAGGCCCAGCGCCGGACAACGCGTCGTTCTTTCCCATTACTTCCAGGCGGCGAAGGCCACTCCGAGGGGTTTTCAGTTCTTTGTCCATCTGGTCGACAGCGCGAGCGGTCAGATGGTGCTCAACGCAGATCATGAAATCCAGGGCGGCGCGCTTCCCTTGGAGAGCTGGCCGATCGGAAAGGTGATCGAGGACGTACACTCTTTCCGAATGCCTTCGGCGCCCAATCCGCTTCGCGTGCTGTTGGGCTTTTGGCAAGCCGATCGGCGTCTGCAAGTCGACGACGCGCGGGCACAGGACGGCGAGAATCGGATGCTCGGCCCTGTGCTGGAAGCGGCGGTACAGACGCTTCCCGAGTACCACGCGCGGCGAGCAGCAAAACCTCCGGTGATTGACGGGGCGCTCAACGACGAGGTCTGGTCAGCCGCGACTCCCGTAGAGCTGGTGAACAGCCTGGATGGCAGCAAGCCCTCGCTGAGAACGGTGGCGCGGCTTGCCTATGACGACAAGAATCTCTACGTGGCCTTCGATTGCGAGGACCCCGACGTTTGGGGAACTCTGCTCCGCCGCGACGATCCGATTTACAACGAGGAAGTGGTGGAGATCTTCCTCGACGCTGATGGCGACGGCAAGACGTACAATGAGATTGAAGTCTCCCCCAACAACACGGTGTTCGATGCTTATTTCCCCGCTCGGCGGCAGGGAATGGATACCGCTTGGGACTCGGGGATGAAGTCCGCGGTCAAAGTGCGCGGAACGATCAATGATCCATCGGACCGCGACGATGGGTGGAGCGTGGAGATGCAAATACCGATCGCACGCCTAGCGCAGGTGCCGCATGTTCCACCGCAAAGGGGAGATCGCTGGCGGTTCAATCTCTACCGCCTCGAGCACGTGGGCCGAAAAGGGGTGGAGGGCTACGCCTTTTCACCGCCGCTGGTCGGCGACTTTCATCATCTGTCTCGATTCGGTTGGCTGGTGTTCGAGTAGATTTCTGGCGCCTTTGCCAGCTCCCAATGGGCGTTGGCCCGCGATGGCTCCGAGGGGTCGCCGAGGTATTTGATAAACCCGCGCAGCTCGAGCGTGTCGATCACCTGCTCGGCGTCCAGCTCCGAGAATCCTTTTTCGTGGACGAGGGCGTTTCTCATCAGCGATTTGCCCCGCAGATATCCGACCGGCTCCGCGTTGCCGAGGGCCGCTCGGAGCTGTTGGGTCAGCTCTTGAAGATCGAGGTCCTCTGAAATCATCAGGCCACATTGGTCAATCGGGGTGATTGCCGCTTGAAGGATGTGGGTTGAATGTCCTCCAGCGAACTTCGCGCCCGTTGCTTTCGAAGGTCACCGCGCCATCCAAGTCCGTCCGAAAGCATTCCGCTCCCAGCGAGCGGTAGCGCTCCTCGACCTCGGCGCTCGGAAAGTGGAATCGGTTGGCGCGCCCGACGCAGAATACGACGTAGCGAGGCCGCGTCTTGCGCACGAAAGGAGCGGTTGACGATGTGCGCGACCCGTGGTGGGGCGCCTTGAGGACGGTCACCTGCCCCGGCTCGAGGAGCTCTTCGCCGGCTTCCTCAATGTCACCAGTCAAGAGGAAGGAAACGCTTCCGTGCGTCACCCGAAGGACGATGCTTCGATCGTTTGCGTTCTTGAGGAGAATGCGATCGGCCGGCGGTCCGAGGACGTCGATGCGGGCCTCGCCCAACTCGAAGCTGGGATGGTTTGCTTCCACCTCTTCCAGCCTCGCGCGGGGCGCGGCGCCGATGACTTGGGAGATCAGGCCCCCGCGTTCTTCGCCGGCTGGGATCCAAAGGGTCCGGGCCGGAAGCAGGCTCAGCGTGGAGGCCAACCCCAGAGCATGATCCGGATGTGGATGCGACAGTACCGCGAGATCAATTTCGCTCGCCCCCACCTCCCGCAGGAATGGCACGACGTACTTTCTGCCCGTATCCGCGCCGTTCGGAACGCCGCCGCCGTCGACGATCGCGTGCCTGCCGCGCGAGCTGAGCACCACCGCGTCGCCTTGTCCCACCGACAGGAACGTGCAGATGAACCCCGGCTCAGAGACGAATAAGCGAAGCAGGATACCGGAGGCGAGCCCGAGCGGCGCAAACAGGGCTGCCCAACGCCACCGACCGACCCCCAATGCGAAAGCGAGCAACCCGATGGCGAACAGGGCGCTTTGCCAGCTGCCAAACGACGGGACCGCAAATGCGGCGCCGGGCGCGGACGCGAAGACCCCAGTCAACCAAAGCAGAAGCTGCGAGGTCCAGGTCCCGGCGAAGATGAACGGGACCGCCAGCGCGGGAAATACGACGAAGCTTGCCGCGCCGCCGGCCGCAAGCACGGTCAGCAAGCCGCAGATGGGAAGGCAAAGGATGTTCGAGATCAGCCCGGCGAGGCTTACGCGGTGAAACGACGCCGCGATGAGCGGCGAACCCGCGAGCGTTGCGGCCGCGCTTGCGCAAAACGTCTGCAGGCCGGCTTCGCGGAGTTTCTGGACGCGGTAACGCAGGCCAGCCGCCGCCGGATTTGGCGGCGGGACCGGCAGGGCGGCGCGAATCGCCGGCGCGAGAATTACCAAGCTGGCGACGGCCAGAAAGGAGAGCTGGAGGGACAGGTCAGCGATCCCCGATGGATCGACAGCGAGCAAGGCCAACGCTGCGAGTGCCAAGCTGTTGAGCACGTCAGGGCGGCGCCACAGAGCCATCGCGATGAAAACCGCGCTTGCCATGATCGCCGAGCGGATCGCCGGAGTCTGATTTCCGGTGAAAGCGACGTAGGCCCAGACGCACGGGACCGATAGCGGCGCCGCCACCCGGCGCGGATCGATTCGGTAGGAGGCTTTCCAGAATCGAGCGACCAGGGAACGGAAAATCCTGAGCGTGAGAACCGCGAGCACCGCCACGTGCAATCCGCTCACGCTCAACACGTGAGCGAGCCCGCTGAGGGCGAACTGGTTTTCCAATTCATCCCCAAGCTCGGCCCGAAGTCCGGCGGCCATGGTGAGGTACAGGGAGGCGGCTTCGGCGGTCGGAGAGAGCGCGTGGGCTCGAAGTGAGAGCTGCTTTCGGGTGTCCTCGAGCCAACGCCGCCACCGCGCTGGGTGCGAGAGGATGACCACGCGGCGCGGGTCGAACGAGCCGGTAAAGAGCAGTCCGCGCCGTCGGCGGTACTCCGAAAAATCCGGCTGCCCTTGATTCGAGACGGGCTCGAGCGGCTTTAATCGGGCGATCAGCTGCACGCGCTGGCCGGGCTGCAAAGGTGGGGGCGCCTGAGTAGGGTAGAGCGCAACGCGAAATCGCGCTCGAGAGGACGCGCGATCGAACAACCTGGAGACGGCGAGGTCGAAGCGGGTGGTGGACTCGAGCGCGGTCGCCGCCTCGACCACGCCTTCCAAGCGGATTGGCTCCCCATTGTCGAGCTCGGAGGGACCGCGCGAGTCGGCCTCGAGCGATGCAATGGCGAGACCGCCGAGGTAGAACGCGCCCAGAAGAAGAAGGTGTGCGCCAACTCGCCGCGCCAGGACTGCCGCTGCCGCCAGCAGCGCACCGCAGCCGATCAGCACCCAGGCCGAGTGCGGGAGCGGCTTGCCGCCAAACCAAGCCCCTGCAGCAAAGCTGATCGCTGGGAAAAGAGCGGGGCGCTTTGTTAAGTCGCGCCACAGAAACCGCTCGAGATTTCCCCCGCCCACCCAATCACCCCGACCTCACGTCGCTCAGATCGACGCGCCCGCCCAGCAGTAAACCCTCGACCGTAAACAGCCGGTTGGGTTGCCGTCAAGTGCCGACGTTGCCAAATTGTGTATGTTGTGGTAAGTAATAGCTTTTTAGACCCGGAAACCGGGAAAAAGCCTAAAGGAGGCAGTAAGCGTGCAGACCAGCTTCAAGGCGGGTGACAAGGCAGTCTACCCTGGACAAGGCGTGGGTGAGGTGATGGGAATCGAGCACACCGAGGTAGCCGGCCAGCGCCAGTCTTTCTATGTGCTCCGCATTCTCGAGAACGGGATGCGGATCATGATCCCCATCAACAAAGTCGGCTCCGTCGGGCTGCGCGAGATCATCAGCGAGGAGGACGTCAAGCAGGTCTACTCGATACTCCGTGAAAAGGACATCTCGGTTGACTCCACGACCTGGAATCGCCGCTACCGTGAGTACATGGAGAAGATCAAGACCGGCTCGGTGTTCGAGATCGCTGAGGTTTTGCGCGATCTCTACCTCCTCAAGGGCGACAAGGACCTCTCCTTCGGCGAGCGGAAGATGCTCGACACCGCGCGCTCTCTGCTGATCAAGGAGCTCTCGCTGGCCCGGGAGTGCAGCGAGGACGAGATCGAGGACGATCTCAAGAAGATCTTCAATATCGTCTAGCCGGCTGCAGCAGGAGGCCCAGGTGCGCTCGTGCTCTGCGGTCCGCGCGGTTTCTGCGAAATGAGCTGGAGTCAGGCGTCTGACTGCGAGCGTGACTTCATCCAGGGGGCGTAATAAACGCGAGGACGCAGTGAGCGCATCGTCGATCAGGGTCTTCAATACCCTGACCAGTCGAAAGGAAGAGCTCGTTCCGCTCAGGCCTGGTGAGCTTGGCATCTATGTGTGCGGGCCCACCGTCTACAGCTACGTGCACATCGGCAACGCCCGAACGTTCACCGCCTTCGACGTCATCGTTCGCTACCTGCGATATCGCGGCTTCAAGGTCACCTACGTGCGCAACTTCACGGACATTGACGACAAGATCATCGATGCGGCGAGAGCGAATGCGCAGGATGCGATCTCATTCGCAGCGCGTTTCGTGGAAGAGTTCCGAAACGACGCGCGAGCGCTCAGACTGACGGAGCCGGACGTCTCGCCAAAGGTAAGCGATCACTTGCCGGAGATCGTCGCTTTCATCCGCAAGCTCATCGATCGCGGCGTCGCCTACGAGTCTCGAGGAGACGTCTACTTTTCGGTTGCTGCGGATCCCGATTACGCCAAGCTCTCTCGGCGCAACCTCGAAGAGCTCGTAGCCGGACAGCGGGTTCAGCCCGGCGAGCAGAAGCGAGACCCGCTCGACTTCGCACTCTGGAAGGCGGCCAAGCCCGGGGAGCCGGCCTGGGACAGCCCATGGGGCCCGGGGCGACCCGGATGGCACATCGAGTGTTCTGCGATGGCGGCAAAGTACCTGGGCGAGACGCTGGACATCCATGGCGGCGGAATGGATTTGATATTCCCCCACCACGAAAACGAGATTGCTCAAAGTGAATCCGCGTTTCAAAAGCCCTTTTCACGCTATTGGCTGCACGGCGGCTTTCTCGATCTCCAGGGCGCAAAGATGTCCAAGAGCCTGGGCAACGTTGTCCTGCTTCGAGATGCGCTCTCCCGCGTAGACCCGGAGGCGTTGCGCCTCTTCTTTCTGTCCACGCACTATCGGCACGCGCTGGACTTTTCCGACAAGGCCTTGTCCGACGCCGAGGGGCGGATGGAGTACTTCTACGAGACGCTGCAGAAAGTGGACGAGAAGATCGCCGGGAAAAGCTTCGAGCCCGGCCCGGCCTACGGCGATCCAGCGGCTTTTGTCAAAGAGTTCGAGGCTGCGATGGACGATGACTTCAATTGCCCGGGTGCACTGGCTGCTCTCTCCGGCCTGTTCGCAGCGATGAACGCATTGGTGGACAAGCCGCCGACGAAGGACAAGGCCATGATCGGCCGCACGCTGGCATCTCTTCGCGCGCTCGTGCCGATGGTCTCTTCGGTCATGGGCCTGTTCGAGAGACGCCCGGAGGAGTGGCTGCTTGAAAGAAGAGCGCGGGCAGTTCGGCAAAAGGGGATCGACGCGAAGAGGGTTCAATCATTGATTGAGGAGCGCTCCCGGGCGCGCGCCAAGAAAGACTACCAAGAGGCGGATCGCCTTCGGGATGAGCTGAGGGCCATGGGCGTGGAATTGACGGACAAGCCGCTCCAGACGACGTGGAAGGTTGCAAGCTAGCGCGCTTTTTCGTAAGCGCTAGTCCCCATGAAAACACTCTCTGTCATCGCAACGCTCATCGGCACCGCTGCGCTCGGTGCGGGCCAAATCACTCCTGCGGAGAAGAAAGCTGCCGGCACAATCACCCCGGATGTCCTTCGCGCCCACATCCGCTTTCTGGCCTCGGACTTGCTCGAGGGACGCTTTCCCGCGACTCGCGGAGACCAGCTCGCCGAGGAGTACGTCGCGTCGCAGCTGGAAGCCCTCGGCGTCAAGCCCGGCGGTCCCAACGGGAGCTGGTTTCAATCGTTCAGCGTGGTGGGCCTCAACGGTCATCCCGATACGATGACCATCAGCAAGGGCGCCGAGAAGCTCGAGCTTAAGACATTGCAGGACTTCATTGCCTCCGCTGGCAAGCAGAACCCGGAGAGTCGGCTGGAAAATGCCGAGATCGTTTTCGTCGGCTACGGAATCGTCGCGCCCGAGTACCAGTGGGACGACTACAAGGGAGCGGACCTCAAAGGCAAAGTGCTCCTGATGATGAACAACGATCCCGACTGGGATCCAAATCTCTTCGCGGGGAAGACCCGGCTCTGGTACGGGCGATGGGATTACAAATACGAGAGTGCAGCGAAGACCGGCGCTGCGGGTGCGATCATCATTCACACCACCCCCTCGGCTGGGTACCCATGGCAGGTCGTGCAAACCTCGTGGTCCGGAGAGCAGTTCAGCCTTCCCTACGAAGGTGGCCCGAGGCTCGAGGTCAGAGGATGGGCGACCGAAGACGCGAGCAAGCGGATCGCCGCAATGGCCGGCAAGGATCTTGCGGCGCTGATCGAGTCCGCCAAGAACCGCAACTTCAGACCAGTTCCGCTTGGGGTCACCGCTTCCACGGCGTTTCACAATGAGGTCAGTAAGAAGCAGACGGAAAATGTGATTGGGGTGCTCAAGGGTAGCGACCCGAAGCTTTCGCAGCAGGTCGTGATCTACACCGCGCACCACGATCACCTGGGGATCAAGAAGGGCGCCAAGCCGGGCGAGGACTCGACCTACAACGGCGCCCGCGACAACGCCTCCGGGGTATCAGCCCTGCTGGCGATTGCGCGGGCCTACGCAGCTCTGCCAGCACCGCCTCGGCGGACGATCATGTTTTCGGCGGTCGCTGCGGAGGAGCAGGGCTTGCTCGGATCCGAGTACCTTGCGAAACATCCACCGATTCCGCCGGGCAACTTCGCGGCAAATATCAACATGGACGCGATG